>Ga0114993_10000772_pt1 | contig 37042 bp, 37 predicted proteins | sample ArcticOcean_MG_C_FD_87042 | JGI IMG/M metagenome (GOLD analysis project Ga0114993, IMG submission 87042) | Marine microbial communities from western Arctic Ocean - ArcticOcean_MG_CB2_150 | ecosystem: Environmental > Aquatic > Marine > Oceanic | place: Arctic Ocean: Canada Basin | collected...
GAAGACCACCAAGAAGACCGCCAAGAAGAGCACCAAGAAGAGCACCAAGAAGAGCACCAAGAAGAGCACCAAGAAGACCGCCAAGAAGACCGCCAAGAAGGCCACCAAGAAGACCACCAAGAAGAGCGCCAAGAAGAGCGCCAAGAAGAAGCCAAAGAAGCGCTAACAGAGTGCACTGGACCGACACCGCGACTCCGGATGCTCCGAGCATCCACGGAAGGAGACTCCCTTGGCTGGACACTCAAAGTGGGCAGGAATCAAGCACAAGAAGGCGGCCAATGATGCCAAGCGTGGCAAGGTCTTCAGTAAGATAGCCAAGTTGATCACCGTCGCTGCCAGAGATGGCGGCGGAGACGTGACACAAAACCCTCACCTGAAGTTGGTCGTCGACAAGGCGAAATCGGCCAACATGCCCAACGACAATATCGACCGGGCGATCAAGAAGGGTACCGGAGAACTGGGGACCGTTTCCTTCTATGAACTGGTCTATGAAGGATATGCCCCTTCTCAGGTCGCCCTGGTGGTCGACATCCTGACCGACAATAAAAATCGTACCGCCAGCGAGTTGAGGAAACTCTTCGACAAGAAGGGCGGAACCCTGGGCAGCCCAGGGTCTGTTTCCTGGAACTTTGAAACCCGAGGGGTGATCGAACTTCCAGCAGATTCCATCAGTGAAGAAGATCTGATGGATCTGGTTCTGGAAGCGGGTGCAGAGGATGTGAAGGTCGAGGATGGGCACTTACAGGTGCTCTGTGACCCTCAATCCTTCAGCAAGGTTCAAGAGGCGATCTCATCGGCCAATCTGACCCCTTCCTTCGCGGAAGTCACCAGACTTCCCAAGGACACTGTCACCGTCGATGAAAAGAAGAAGGCCATCAAGGTGTTGAACTTCATCGAAGAGGTCGAGGACCATGATGATGTCCAGAAGGTCAGCCACAATCTGGATCTACCGCCAGACTTGCTCGACCAGATCAATGCTTGATCCGATCCGGTCCTGACCGCTGACGAGTCGATCGACTACTGATCCGACCGCTGGAAGAAGAAGTCCCTGAAATCTCTGATCGGGGTCCGCTCGGTGAAGGACTCATCGAGCTCGTGCCAGTGGCAGACCTCGTCATCGCCGGGTCTCCAGCAAAGGAAGACCTTTCTTCCCACATACAGTGTCGGAAAGTTGATCACGCCGCGCTTGAACTCCTGGACGAAGCACCCCAACTCCTCGACCTCTCGGATGTATCCATTGATCCGATCGATGAGCAAGTTTAACTCCAGTTTCAGGTCCTGGGCGGCGGCTGCACAGGTTTCGTCGTCGCTGCGAATCGGGTTCTTCTCGAGGCATTCGAGTTCGGTGCGTTTCTGAATGATCCCATCCCAAACTTCGATGATATCGCACACCACCCGCTCTAGCAGGGGCATCATCTTGTTGGCATCGTCAACGGTCACGAGACGGCTTTGTCCCTGGGTGATACTAGTACGGCGCATCGGACTCTCCATTTCAACCGGGTTCATGTTCAGGGGACTAGTTGGCAAGCACCGTGCCCGGTCAAATTCGGCTGCAAACTCCGCCTGGAGACTCCTCCCGTCCCATCTCGTTCCATTCCCGGACTGGATGTCCACCGGTTGGACGGGTCCGTCGGTTGACTTCTCCCCCCAAGGGCTCGATAACTTCGTGACAGGGGAATGAAACAGCTTCGCTGCCTCTACAGTCGAAGAGTCCGATCCAGTCAGCCATCAACAACAGGAGAATTGTCATTTGAGCCTGCCCAAGGAAGGATCCCCCGAATATGCGGGATCCCCGAGAATCCAAGGAACCCAGGTGAAACCAGATTGCACTGGTTTCACCGATCCCTCCGTCTCCGGGCGATGCGCTCGTCGGTGTGTACCGTCGCTGCTGCTGTGGGCCTGCCTACTCCTCTCCTTCTGCAGTTTCAGCCCTTCCCTCGACCTGTTCGGCCAGGATGCCAGCGAACGATCGGAGGTGATCTCACAGATCCGCCTGCAGGGCCTCGATCGTCTCGGTACTGCCCAGGTGTTGGCTCGGATGAAGGTCCGAGTCGGAGATCGCTGGGATCCAGCAGCACTCGATGAAGAATATCGACGACTCTGGACCAGTGGCGATTTTGTCACCATCGATGCCCCACTGGTGGATCACACCGAAAATGGCGTGATCATCACCATCATGCTGCGGGAACGTCGGCGAATTCAAGATGTCCAGTTCGAAGGAGCCGAAAATCTCTCGATCCGAACAGCCTTGAACGAAATTCGCAGTCGCAAGGATGAACTGCACGATCCTCTACTGGTAAGAGAAGATCTCGACACCGTGATCGATCTACTGCTGAAGTTGGGGCATCCCTTCGCTCGCGTCGATACCCGGACCGAGGAAACCGATGACGGATTGCGGATCATCTTTGAACTCGATGAAGGCCCTCAGGTACGAATCCAGCGCGTCGATCTCCAGGGTACTGGATCGATTCCCATCGCTGACATCTTCGGGGTCATGCAACTGCGCACCCGGATCTATCTGGGCCTCGGTCGATCCGGCAAATTTGACCCCCGCCTGCTCGAGCAAGACCTCGACCAAATTCGCACCCTTTACGTCGCCAAGGGATTCTTCGACGCCGAGGTCTCACTGGGCCAACTGGACTTCCAGAATGGCTTAGAGGATCTCAGGATCTTGATCCTGGTCGATGAGGGCCCCCGATACAGGGTCGGAGAAATTGAGTTCCAGATGACGGGTCCGAGCGACCTTTCCCAACAGCAGCTGTTGGCTGCCCTCGAATTGACCGCCGGATCGGACTGGGACGGCGAGATTGTCCAGGCAGATACCGAAGTACTGAGGACGCTGTTCAGTGATCTGGGTTTTCTCGATGCAGCGGTCTCCCCTTCCCTCACCTACCCCCTCGAGGGTCAAGAAGTGCTCCTGAGCTACCGGATCACCGTGGGATCCAAGGTGAAGGCCAGCGAGATCGGATTTCGCGGCAACGGTAACACCAGGGACGTTGTGATTCGCCGCCAGCTGGAAGTCTATCCCGGAGAAGAACTGCACATGGATGCGATCCAGGACAGTTTGAGCAATCTCCACCGACTGCAGTACTTCGATCAGGTCCGGCCGCAGTTCGAAGGCGGAACCGAATCGGATCAACGCCCAGTGGTCTTTGAACTGTCCGAGATGTCCACCGGCAGGGCATTGTTTGGAGTCGGCTACTCCAGTGGCCGCGGTGCGGTGGGAAACCTGGCCATCGAAAAGCGTAACTTTGACATCTCCGATTTTCCCGATTCCTTGTCCGATCTACCGGGATCCTTCACCGGCGGTGGACAGCGCCTGGTGCTGGAAGCACAACCGGGGACCGAGTACTCGAGGTATCGATTGCTCTTCTCCGAGCCTTACCTCGGCGGATCGCAGAACTCCTTGAATGTTTCAGCCTTCCGATCGGTGCTGCTCCGCAGGGAATACATCGAGGATCGAAATAGCGTCGGCCTCACCTTCGGTCGATTGTTCAATCGAGAAGAAAAAATACGCGGCTCTCTCGGATTACGGCATGACCTGATCTCGGTCGATGATGTCTCCAGTTCGGCTCCCTCGGTAGTCATCGAGAGTGCGGGAAAGACACGATACACCGCTCTGGATCTCGACCTGGAGTGGAACCAGAGGGTTTATCGCCCAGTGATCGGATCCGTCGATGGATGGTATGTCGAGGGTGGCTACAGCCACATCGGCGGCCCTCTCGGAGGCGACCTCGAGGTCGCCAAACTCGATTTCAGCACCGGCCTGTTCAAGACCATGTTTCAAGACGGTGAGGATTACCGTCATGTCTTCGCCGCTCGAACCAGTTTCAACTGGGCAGAACCGCTCGGGGCTGAAGACCAGGTTCCGGTTTTCGAGCGATACTATCTCGGCGGACCACGGTCATTGCGTGGATTTGATTACCGTGGAGCCGGCCCACGAGAAAATGACCAAGAAATCGGCGGTACGGTTCGCCACCGAGGATCGATCGAATACACCTGGCCGCTGATGGAAAATTCTCTGCGCGGAATCATCTTCACTGATTTCGGAAACCTCTCCGACGGAACGGCCGCATTCTCCTTCGATGACTATCGAATAGGAGTCGGCGGTGGCGTGGTGCTCAATGTCCCCATCTTCGGTCAGCCGCTTCCCATCTCCATCACCTGGACCGAAGCGGTGAAGAAGCAGGATGGAGATCGAATCCAGCAATTCTCCTTCGATCTCGGCTGGTTCCTCAACTAGCGCACCTCACTCGCGGGCGATTCCAGTCCCGCATCCGGGTCCGTCATCACAGTCCCTCATCACAGTCCCTCATCGCAGTCCCTCATCACAGTCCCTCATCACAGTCCCTCATCACAGTCCCACCAGACCTGAAAGCCCGGCGGTGGAAGCACCCAGGAAATGTCAGCGAAGGAAACATCGGTGGCGACACCATTGATGATCACCACCAGTCTCTGTTTCTCTTTATTGATCTTGCGCACCTCGCACACCTGCTGGAAACGAGGAATGAACACAGCGTCCCCCTTACTCAGGGAACGAGCAGTGTCGAGCCGTCTTTGTGCCAGGTCTGTTCCCGCCAGAGCCTCATCCAGGGATCGATACGCTTGCCGCAGCGCCTCGCCCTTGTCACCGGGTAAATCGCCGAGGTGATCGAGCGATTTGCGAATCTGCGCCACCATCGCTGTCACTTTCTGCTCCACGATCCGCTCGAGTTGATACTCGAGCGCCCCTCGAGTTTTCTGCGCTTCTTGCTCCCGAAGGAATCCCTCCTGCCTCTGACGCAAAGCCTCTAATCGGTGCTTCTCCGCTTCCCGAGCCCGTCTCTCCAGATCCTTCTGCGCCCGCTCCATCGCATCGACGACACCTGGATCCACTCCATCCTGCTCTCGACTGCCCTCCCTGGCACTCTCCACCACATCTGCAGGCATCCCGATGCGCTCAGCGATCACCAGTGCATTCGATCTCCCCGGTAGCCCCACCACCACTCGATAAGTCGGAGCGAGTTTGACCGGGTCGAACTCCATCGAGGCGTTTTCACACTTGCGCCGACGATACGCGTACTCCTTGAGTCTGCCGAGGTGAGTGGTCACCAGTGTAAAGGTTCCACGTTCATACAATCGATCCAGCACAGCCTCGGCCAGCGGCGCACCTTCCAGTGGATCGGTTCCCGATCCCAGTTCATCGAGAAGCACCAGGCTACGACTGGTCGAATGACGCAAGATCGAAGCGACCACCGTGACATGAGCGGAGAAGGTCGAAAGATCCTGCTCCAGACTCTGCTCATCGCCGATATCGGCCAGGACAGAATCAAAGATGGGGATTTTAGTGCCCTCCGAAGCGGGCACCGGAATTCCAGAGGCGGCCATCAGAGAGAGCAAGCCGACCGTCTTGAGCACCAGCGTCTTGCCACCAGTGTTGGGACCGGTGATCACCAACTGATAGCGTCCAGGATTCATCGAGAGAGTCATCGGCACCACCTTTGATCGAGCCGTCTGCAGATCAAAGGTGGCGCCCAGTCTCGCCTTCCCCTCTCTCCAGAGCAACAAGGGGTGACGAGCGTCCAGCAACTCGATGCTCCTCCCCTCGACCAACTCCGGAATCACACAACCCAGTTCTCCCGCAAACCTGGCCCGCGCCTCGATCGAATCCATCTGCACCAACTGTTGCCACAGTCGTAGGATCAATGGCCGCTTGGACCGTACCTCCTGGGTCAACCGGGCGAGAATTCTTTGAATCTCATGCTGCTCTGCCGCACGAGCTCGCTGACTCTTATCTCCCAGGCGAATCACCGGCTCCGGCTCGATGAAAAGTGTTTGCCCCGAAGAGGATTCACCCCGGACCACACCACGAACCTGATTCTTACACTCGGTACGAATCGCCCAGCAGAAACGACCATGGCGCGGGGTGACCACATGCCCCTGGAGCGCCTTCTTCCATGGAGCCTTTTCGGCATGATCGGCAAACCACTTGCGAATCTCGCCATCCCATCCGGAGGACTCCGATCGAAGACGAGCCAGGGTTTCACTGGCCTCATCGAGAATTTCTCCGGAGCCATCGATCGAACTCTCGAGACGTTCCCGCAGCGCCGGAACATCGACCAGCAATGTCGATCGGTCACTCAGGCGTGGAGAGGACTCGGACTGGAGAAGAGATTTCAATCGTCTCGACCGATCGATGACTTGCCACACCGAATTCAGCATCGGCCCATCGAGAACCGTCCCCCCTGAATCGGGCAGGATGGCGGGGAGGTCCACCAGGCCCTCCAGACCCAGTTGCCAGGAGGATTGCCCGAGCCGCTGGCAGACCTCTGCAGTCTCCTCCATCTGGATCCTGGCACGGTCCAGGTCATGGTCAGGACTCAATGCGTGGATGTACTGCTTGCCCGGTCGTGAAGAGGCGAAGCCGGAGATACAGGTGAGGATTTCCAAATAATCGAGGCGACGCTGGCTGTCATGGCTGACTTCGAGGAGGTTGGATGTCTTGGCCGAGGAAGAAGAGGAGGTCGCTCGGGTGCCTCGCCGTGATCTTTGATCAGATCTCTTCTTCCTTGCGGGATCCTCGCGTCCGGACAAGGTGCCACCTTTCCGCGGATCTCTCCGACCCACACCCAGATGCTACCTCATCTGATCGACGATGCGCAGGTGATCGCTGTTTCGCAGCAGATCCTTACATCTCTCCATGCATTCTTGCGCCACTTCTCCCGCTGAGACCCCGATGACTCCTCCGCCGCGAATCCCAGGCAGCGCTTCTTCGAGTCTCCTGGTCAACGCCTCGGCAGCCCCCAGAGCCGGATGGTCGAGCAGCACCCAAAGACCCGACTCACTGGTTTCGATCCAGTCGGTGCCACGCAACAAGTCTTTATCCACCAGTCGATTCGAATCCACGGCATGCTCGAGGAGTAACACTCCCGGCGCTGGACCACCCCGCTCGACCGCACGTAGACGGGTGGCGAGGAGTCGGCTGAAGCGATTCTCGGGATCTTCCACCTGTGGCGATTCACTCTCCTCCGGCGGAGGGATCAATCGCTCGAGAAGCGGCAGCATTTGTAACACCTTGAACAGCTCTCGGCGTCCAGCATCGGGGTCTCTGGCGAGAAAGCCGAGCCAGGAGCCGTCATGTGGCAGCCCGATCAACGGACCAAACTGCCCGACCCCGGTTGGCAGTGGTTGTTCCTCATCGAGTGGATCACCGAGGCTTCTCAACACCGCTCCCCGATCGCGCCCACCGACCGTCAGATCCACCTGGTCATCGCTGGAATTCAGTTCCGCCCAGCCGAGAAAGGCCGGATCGTCCAGCACCCACCTTCTCAGCGCATCGACCAGCAACTCTCCATTCATCCGGGCCTCCAGCAACACCTTTATTGCAGCGAGCCCATCGGGCTGAAGATCCGTCGGTGCGTACTCGACACTGTGAGGAAGGACCAGTCTCTTGAGTTCTTCTTCTGAGACATCGGCCAGGCCTGTTGCAGATGAAGGGCTCGATTCGATGATCGAATCAGCAGAAAGTTCAGCATGTCTGTCGTCCGAGGAATCACTGTAGCCTTCGCCATGTTCTTCGATCTCCTCAAAGATCTTGTCGAACAGCTGCTGATTGTGACTCCCCTCGATGGGACGGTCGAAGCGCAAGCCCGATGGTGGCGATGGCTGCACCGCATCCACGATCCAGATCAATCGATCACAATAGTTTCGATAGGCCCGGTAGTCATCATCGGATAGAGACGCAACGCCACAACTGACCACGACAAACTTGAAGTTGGATTCATCCGGAGTGGGATGTTCAGCCGTTGCTTCTTCGAGAGATTTGACGGTGAAGAGTCTCACCTCTTGATCTTCAAATTTCGCCCCGACCTCGGTGAGGTGAAGGAGCTGACGATGCAGATCATATTCATCATCGGGATGCCCGTTGTGGATCAGCAGCAGCGCCTTGTCAGCGTGGCCCAAGAAGCCGGAGACTTCTCTGAAGGCTTGCTCTTGGATCTCCTTGGCCCTCTGCCGGGGAGACCGCCCAGCATTCCTATCGTCGGCAGGCCCGATAAGATCTCCGACGTCTGGCTCCGGGGGCTGATGATCGACCAAGGGGATTCTCCTGTATGAAGGGCAATAGGCACAGATATCGATGAAAGCGCTTCAGGAGGGGCCCGTCAACCACGCTTCAGAAGAGTCTCATATCACCGAATCTCGGTGTATCTGCCATGATTACTGCGGGCCAAGCGCCGCAAGAACTCTCTCGCCTGCGCCTCATCCTGACGTGGGGCTTCTCCGGCAAACAACCCGTAGCAATGGATCCTGGTGCCACGGTAGCGATTCCAACGACTCACCGCGTCGAGGATCAGCGTCGTAGAAGTCTCTTCCCCCACCGTCGGACTACCATCCGACAGCAAATAGATGGTATCGACTTCACGATCTGCAAACGCCGCTTCGAGGGCTCCATAGGAATTCGTCTCCCCCCCCGCTGTCAATTTCTGGACAAACTGGATCGACTTCTTGAGACTTGCTCCCTGTGCCTTGACCAGTTTGGTGGAGAACCTCAGCACCCCTTCACTGAAGGCCACCACCGAGAATCGACTTTTGGGGCTCAATCCCGATTCGAGAGCACGACACAATTCCGTTCGGGCGACTTCGATCCGTGACCCACCCACCGATGTCTCGGCCAGCATACTTCCAGAAATATCGAGCAGGAACACCACGCGCTCGCTGACGATCTCGCCGTACAACCCTTGACGCACGGCAGTTCCAAGACTCTTTTCTTCATCTTCATCCGAGGACGTTGGGTTGGCGGGAGGCTCCCAAGTGGACTTGTTTTCGCGCCACCAGATTCGCCAAGCGGCAGCACTGTGACCATGCGACTGAGATGTCAACTCGTTCAAGGCATCACTGAAATCCTCCAACAACCGCCCCTGTGCATCCGGCATACGCTCGATCAGCGCATCGACCACTTGCTTGGCTCGATGATCGCGTAATCCCCGCACCGCCTGGGCCACTACCAACCAGGAGCGATCCTTCAGACAGCGCAGAAGTTCGGGGCGTGACAGGCTCTGGGGCCACGCTCGCGCCACTCTCAGCGCATCGATTCTGCGCGAAACATCTTTTGATCCCCTGACGACAGTCCGCACTGCTTCCATCGCACCCACCGATTCGAAGGCACGGAGTAGACGGAGCGATTCCTGGTGAACCAACAAACTCTCATGCGGAAGCCCGTAGCGGAGCATCAGTTCGGCGCTTTTTTGCTGATCCTGTGTTCCGAGAGTCTCGATGGCGTCGCAGATCGCCGATTCGTTTCCTTTTTGTAACCCAGCCATCAAGGCGACTCGCGCCTCTTCGAACTGATCCGGAAAACCGGTGATTGCAATGCTAAAAACAAGCAGATAATTGGCAAGAGGGGCCATCAGTTCGCCTCCTGATCTTCCAGGTCTGCCGCTGCGATCTCATCCTTGACGATTTTTCTCGCAGCCTCTTTCAACTGCTCACGATCGACACAACTCTCCAACAGCTTTTCTCCGATCATCCGATCCAGTGCACGGGCAAAGGCATTCCTTCGGCTCGGATGACTACGGATCAACAGCGTGACCAGTTCATCGACCAGGTGGTCCGCCGCGATCTCTGCCAGCAAGTTGGAAGATCGCTGGGCGCTGCGATTCAATTCTTCACCCGCACGAGGCAAATCCTGGGATTCATCGGCAGCCATCGCCACCAGTTCCGAAATGCGATCCTGATTGCGTAAGCCTTGGCAATTCATCTCAGGAAGGTCTCCGTTGATCTCGAGAGCGATCATGCACACCGAACCCAGTTCAATCACCTCACCCACTGCCACATCTCGAACATTCACTCGCTCACCTCCGACATAGGTTCCGTTGGAACTGCCGAGGTCAGCCACCACGAGGCGACCGGCATCGATGGTCAGAGCACAGTGCTGACGGCTCAGGATTGGATCTTCCAGTTGCACACCGCAACTGCGAGATCGCCCCAGGGTGATGGTGCCCTCATCCAGAGGCATCTGCCTCGGGGTGCCATCGTGAATCAACAGACGGAAGTCCATGCTATTCCTTCCCCGCGGTAGAGAAGCCACCGGAATCGATGACACCCTGCTGAAAGAACGGCGGAAGACGGCGCGGTCTTCCCGATTCCACATCGATGCAAGCGAGGGTGGTTGTTCCCTGGCAAACTCGATCTCCTCGAGGAGAAGTGATGTCATAGCCGAGGAATAATCGGGCCCCCTTCACCTCGAGAGCCCTGGTCTCGACCGTCAACAGATCGTCGTAGAGTGCTGGATGTTGATACGCCACCGACACCTCGGTGACCAGGAAGCGGATCCCCTGTTGTTCCAACTGCTGGTAAGGCAGCCCCATCTGGCGTAACCACTCGGTCCTGGCACTCTCGAACCAGACGACATGACGGGAATGATGGGCGATTCCCCCCTGATCCGTTTCCTCGTAGCGGACTCGGATGGTGCAAACCCCTCGATCCCTCATCGATCCGTCTCCTCTGAGGACGCGGAATCGCCCGTGGAGCGCTTGAATCGGTGCTGGAACATCCGACGAATCTCTGCCTGAGGATAGCCGAGATCCCTCCAGTGCAGGTACGCCCTGACCGCAGTAACGGTCTGCTGGTCGTAGAGGTAGCGCCCCGTCTCGGTCACCTGAGCCGGTTCGATGAGGCGCATGGTGACCAGATTCTGGAGCAATTGCCGGGTGATTCCGGTGCACTCCATCAGGTCTCGCGGTTTCAGTAGTTTCGGTTCAGTGGACATGGAATCAGGCTATCACGGGGTCCACTGCTGGGAAACGCACGGTATCCTCTGAACCAGGAGGAATCGTGCACTCATCGAGACCCTGGCAGATGTTACTTCTCCCGCAGACCACCAGTACCCAGCAGGTAGGACGCCACCTTTGCGCTGAGAAAGCAGGGGTTCGACGAGCGATCCGAGCGGTGCAACAAACCGAAGGTCGAGGACGACGGGGAACCGAATGGGTCAGCCCGGTCGGAGGGCTCTGGTGTACCCTGACGATCCCGGCACCGCAGGGTGCCGACCCGTTCGACAATTTGCTGGTCGCGCTCGCCGCTCGCGAAGCTGTGGCAGGGCTGCTCGGTCCAAGCCAGAGTTGCCTGGCGCTGAAGTGGCCCAACGACCTGATCATCCATGGCCGCAAATGGGGAGGGGTCATCGCTGAACTGTGCGGCCCCACCGATCAGCAGGAGATCCTCTTTGGAATCGGCCTCAACCTACAAATCGAGGTGGATACCCTCCAGCAGCATCCCGGAATACCCGAAGAAACCACCTCCATCCTGTCAGAATTCGGTCACAGTCCCTCCCCCGAAGAGGTGTTGGAAAGTATCCTCTTGCATGTCGATCGGTTGCTGGAAGAGGACCGATCGACGGGAGGTCGAGAGAGAAGCCGACTGCAGGTGGCTGCAGTTCTCGATACCCTGGGTCGTCGGATTCACTGGGATAGCCCCGGGGATCAATATGGCGAGGGTGAGGCGATCGAAATCACCGCAGACGGAACTCTCATCGTCGAGAAGGACACTCCTGCTCCACGAGAGATGTGCCAGCTACGATCGGCACGGATCTCTCATGTGAGAGTTCGAAAAGATGGCTGAGAAGCCAGCCACTGGTGGAAGGACGAGATATTGAAGGGTGAGGATCAACCACCTTCACGCTGGACCCAGCAATACTGGGAACCGTTCGTCTCCGAACATCCGGAGCGCATGGAAGAATTCCAGACCTCCAGTGGAACCCCGATCGATCCGCTCTACTGCCATGACGAAGATTCGCCAGGTCCCGGAGAATTCCCCTTCACCCGTGGCATCCACCCCAGCATGTATCGTGGACGACTGTGGACGATGCGACAGTACGCTGGATATTCCACCCCGGAAGAGACCAATCAGAGATTTCGTTTTCTGCTGGAGCAGGGACAAACGGGCCTCTCGGTAGCGTTCGATCTCCCCACCCAGATTGGCTTCGATTCTGACGATCCAGAGGCTTTCGGTGAGGTCGGAAGAGTCGGTGTACCGATCAACACGGTCGACGACCTCGACCAGTTGCTCGACGGCATACCGCTCGAATCGATCAGTATTTCGATGACCATCAACTCGACTGCCCCGCTCTTGCTGGCAATGCTCCTGGCACTGGCGAAACGAAGAGGGGTGGCAGCCGATCAGATTCGAGGAACCCTGCAGAACGATATTCTCAAGGAGTATATCGCTCGTGGAACCCAGCGATTCCCGGTGGAACCGTCGATGAGACTGGTCGTCGATGTCATCGAGCACTGCACGAAAGAAGCTCCCTCCTTCTACCCCATCAGCATCAGTGGGTATCACATTCGAGAGGCGGGTTCGACGGCGATCCAGGAGGTGGCCTTCACTCTCGCCAATGGAATCGCGTACCTCGAAGCCTGTCGTGATCGGGGTCTAGACCTGGTCACGGTAGGACGAAGGATCTCCTTCTTCTTCAATGCTCACAATCAACTGTTCGAGGAGATCGCCAAGTTCCGAGCTGCCCGTAGGATGTGGGCAAAAATCTGTCGGGAGAGATTCCACATCGAGGATGACCGTGCCTGTCAGCTGAGATTTCACACCCAGACTGGCGGCTCGACGCTGCAAGCGAAGGAACCTTCCAACAACATCGTTCGTGTGACGATCCAGGCGCTCTCCGCAATTCTTGGAGGGACCCAGTCGCTGCACACCAACAGCTGGGACGAGGCTCTCTCCTTGCCTGGCCAGGAGGCGGCTCGCCTGGCCCTCAGAACCCAACAGGTTCTGGCCAAGGAATCGGCCGTCACCGACACCATCGACCCCCTGGGAGGTGCGCCCTTCATCGAACATCTGACCGATCAGATCGAGGACGCAGCGATGGCCATCATCTGCGAGATCGATGAGCGGGGAGGAATGCTCGAATCGATCAACAATGGTTCCATTCGCCGCGCCATCGAGCAGAGTTCCTACGAGGCTCAGATCGCTCGAGATTCAGGAGCCGCCACTCCGGTCGGAGTCGAGGAAGAGGGTGAGATCCCCGAGGCTCCCTTCAAGGTCGATCCCAATATCGAACAGCGGCGCCGACAATCGCTGGAGAAATTTCGTCTCCAGCGTGATAATTCAGCGGTAGATGCTGCGCTCTTGCGAGTCGAACAAACTGCAAGCGGCTGTCAGAACATGATCCCGGTACTCATCGATGCGATGGAAGCGGGCTGCACTCTGGGTGAAGTGTCACGCAAGTTGGCGACTGTATTCGGGGAGACTCAAGACCATGGATAGAAATGGACCGATCCGGGTTCTTCTCGCCAAGCCTGGTCTCGATGGCCACGATCGTGGTATTCGGCTGGTGCTTCGTGCCCTCAGAGATGCCGGCATGGAGGTGATCTACACCGGACTGCGGGCGACACCCGCCCACATCGTCAAGGCTGCCATCGAGGAAGATGTCGAGGCGATCGGGCTCTCCAGCCTCTCCGGTGCTCACGAGACTCACTTCAAAGAGGTCTCGAGACTGTTGGAACAAGAAGGTGCAACCGACGTGATACTCTTCGGGGGCGGAATCATCCCCCAGCAAGACGTCGATCAACTTCAATCTGTTGGGTTCAAGTGGATTTATCCCCCGGGGACCACTCTCGACAAGATCGTTTCCGACCTGACCAGCGCTCTGCGCCCCACCTCCAGTCGAAGTGGAGACGATTGATGGAATCGTTGAGATTGGACCACATCGGAATCGCAGTCCGATCGATCGACCAGGCATTACCTCTCTGGAGAGACGCCCTCGGCGCAAAGATCGGAGATCGCGAGTCGATTCCATCGCAACAGGTAGAGGTTCTCTTTCTCGAAACCGGGGAAACCCGCACCGAGTTGATGGAACCTACCTCATCGGATGGCGCCGTTTCTCGCTTCATCGAGAAACGTGGAGAAGGTCTTCATCACATCGCGTACCGAGTCGAGGATCTATCCGCCACCATGAAGAAACTCGAATCTGCCGGATCAAAACTGATCTACTCTGAACCACGTCCTGGAAGCCACTCGACCCTCATCAACTTCATCCACCCCACCTCCACCGGAGGAATCCTGATCGAACTGGTGGAGTACACCACCGGGAGTCATACCTCGCACCCCGAAGAGGAGCGAAACACTTGAAGGAAAAGAATCGAAGCGAAACGAGACGCCGCATTGAAGCCGCCCGCGCAGGTGGTGGAGAAGCACGTATCGATCGCCAGCACAGCGCAGGTAAGTTGACCGCACGTGAGCGGATCGAAGTCCTTCTAGACGAAGGTACCTTTCAGGAGATGGACGCGCTCGTCACACATCGATGTAGCGATTTCGGAATGGCTGATCGGAAGGTGCCCGGCGATGGCGTAGTGACAGGCTGGGGTGAAGTCGATGGTCGAAGAATCTTCCTCTACAGCCAGGACTTTACCGTCGAAGGAGGAAGTCTCTCTGCAACCAATGCAGCAAAGATCTGCAAGGTGATGGAGATGGCACTCAAGGTGGGCGCACCGATGATCGGGCTCAATGACTCCGGTGGTGCGCGGATTCAGGAGGGAGTCGCTAGCCTCGGCGGATACGCCGATATCTTCCTCAGGAATACCCTCGCATCCGGAGTGATCCCTCAACTGAGCGGCATCCTCGGACCGTGTGCCGGTGGTGCCGTTTATTCACCCGCTTTGACCGACTTCGTCTTCATGGTCGATGGCACCAGTTACATGTTTGTCACCGGGCCCAATGTGGTCAAAACGGTGACTCATGAGGAGGTCACTCAGGAGCAGCTGGGAGGTGCCTCCACTCACGCTACGAAGAGTGGAGTCTCTCACTTCCGCTGTCGCGATGATCGGCACTGCCTCGAAGAGATTCGAAACATTCTTTCGTACTTGCCATCCAACAATCTCGAGAGTCCTCCTGAACGTGAGTGTACCGATCCCATCGATCGTGCCGATCCAGAGTTGGCAACCATCATTCCTGATCATCGAGAAAAGCCCTACGACATGCATGAAGTCTTACGTAGGGTTGTCGACCAGGATTCCTTGCTAGAAGTTCAACCGGAATTCGCACGAAACATCATCACGGCCTTTGCAAGGATGGATGGGAAATCGGTCGGGATCGTTGCCAATCAACCATCAGTCCTGGCTGGCTGTCTCGATATCCATGCCAGTGTCAAGGCGGCTCGATTCGTTCGCTTCCTCGACTGCTTCAACATTCCCATCATCACATTTGTCGATGTACCTGGCTTCTTGCCCGGCACTGATCAAGAGTGGAACGGAATCATATCCAACGGTGCCAAGTTGCTGTACGCCTATTGCGAGGCGACCGTCCCCAAGTTGACGGTCATCACCAGGAAAGCATATGGCGGCGCCTATGACGTGATGTCATCGAAACACATTCGCGGAGATTTGAATCTTGCCTGGCCTTCTGCAGAGATCGCAGTGATGGGTGCTCCCGGCGCTGTTGAGATTCTGTTTCGCAAGGAACTGGCCACTGCCGAAAACCCGGAAGAGATCGCTGCGGCTCGAACCGAGGAATATGAAGGTCTATTTGCGAACCCCTTCACAGCTGCAGAGCGCGGCTACATCGATGCCGTGATCGAGGAACCTGAAACCAGAAGCCGATTGATCGAAGGGCTCCGCTTGCTGGAAGGCAAGCGTGATCAGAACCCCCCGAAGAAGCACGGGAATGGACCTCAATGAGCTCACAACAGTCCATCAAAAAGGTTCTGGTAGCCAACCGGGGAGAAATCGCCATCCGCATCTTTCAGGGATGTCGAGAACGTGGGATTGAAACGGTAGCAGTCCATTCAGAAGCCGACGCTTCCGCGCCACATCGTTTCGCAGCCGATGAGTCGGTCCTGATCGGTCCACCCTCCCCCACTGAGTCTTACTTGAAGGTGGATCGCATCCTGGATGCTGCCCGAGAAACAGGAGCGGACGCCATTCATCCAGGCTACGGATTCCTCTCAGAAAGTTCCTCCTTTGCCCAGGCGGTGGAAGATGCCGGGCTGATCTTCATTGGTCCAACCCCATCACAGATCTCATCGATGGGAGATAAAGTGCGTGCCCGCAAATTGATGGAGGCCGCCTCGGTTCCAGTGATTCCTGGAACTGCGGGAGCCATCGATGACCCGGCAGAACTACAACTGGAGAGCCAAAAAATCGGATTCCCACTCCTGATCAAGGCTGCTGGAGGTGGAGGCGGAAAGGGAATCCGAAGGGTCGACACGGCTTCCGAGTTACTCCCCGCCTGGGAGAGGACTCGATCTGAAGCACTTTCAGCATTCGGAGATGGACGGGTCTATCTCGAGAAATTTGTCAGCCCTGCCCGTCACATCGAAGTCCAGGTGGTCGGAGACGGAAGGGGATCGGTCTGGTTCCTCGGCGAGCGAGAATGCTCCTTGCAGCGGAACCATCAAAAAGTTCTCGAAGAAAGCCCATCGCCAGTCATCGACGATGAAGTCCGATCCAGACTTCGCGACGCAGCGGTCGCAGGAGCAGCTTCCATCGAGTACCGGGGTGCCGGAACGATGGAATTCCTCTACGACGAATCCTCCCGTGAATTTTTCTTCCTCGAAATGAACACCCGGCTCCAGGTGGAGCATCCGGTCACCGAAATGGTCACTGGAATCGATCTGGTTGGCATGCAACTCGATGTCGCACAGGGAATGGAACTGGAACACGATCCCGATCTGCCACGCAGAGGATGGTCCATCGAATTTCGAATCTGTGCAGAAGACCCCTATCGGAATTTTCTTCCATCCACCGGTCAGATTCGCGCACTTCGCATTCCACATGCGCCCTTCTCAAGAATAGATGGTGCTCTTCGAGAAGGACTGGAAGTGACGCCCTACTACGACCCGATGCTGGCCAAGGCCATCGTCTGGGGTGAAAATCGCAAATCTGCAATCGATCGCCTGATGGCACTTCTCTCGCGTCTCAGAATCGGTGGCATTCACACGACCATCCCACTGGGAATAGAACTTTGTAATCAAGGCTGGTTTCTCGATGGGGATTTTGATACAGGCACTCTCGAACGATGGATGGCTGACCGAGATAAGCGCAGTTCAGCACCAGACGACATGCAGTTAATTGCTGCCATAGTGGCGAGGCACACCCTGAGTGCCGCTCGCTCTCATTCAACACCCGGAATTCCTGGCGGTGGAAAATGGGGCATGGCCGCAAGGATCGCTGGAGTCCGGGGGAACCTGTCTTGAAGTATCAAGTGGAATGGGAAGACCAGAAGATTGAAGTGATTGCAGACTGTGACCCTCTCGGACGAGAGTGGCGCTTCCAGATGCCTCGAGGGCATCGGATCGATGTTCGAGTCGAGACGCTGGAGGAGGGATCGGTTCTCAGGTTGATCATCGGGGGTGAGAGCAAGACAGTCTCCCTACTCCCTGGCAATCGGGTCGGAGATCCTATTCGAATCCTGCTCGACCACACCCCTCTAGAACTAGATGTTCTCGATCCGATAGATCTGATCACCAGAGAAGTGGGAGTTGGTCCTCGATCCACGGGAATACAAGAGATCACCAGCCTCATGCCAGGCATCATCCGCAAGGTCATGGTGGCTGTCGGCTCAAAGGTAGAGGTTGGAACTTCTTTGATACTTCTCGAAGCGATGAAGATGGAAAATGAAATCCAGTCGCAGGTGGTCGGTACTGTCCTCGGGATTCACGTCAAGGAAGGTGATGCTGTGGCGGCAGGGGCCTTGATGCTGGTGGTCAAGCAAGATGAATGACCCACGGCTTGGCCGAAAGGATCCGATTCCACCACTGGCTTTTTCTTGGGTTCCGGTTTTTTCTTCTCTTTCACGGGTTTCAGGTCGCCATTCTCACCGGTGATACCGGTACCTGAGCACTTCGCGCAGGAGATTCGTTTCTTTCCGGAACAGTCTACACACTGCTGAGAAAACTCTTTCTTCCCCTTGCAATCCTTGCAGGACTCCCGCTTCTTCCCCTTGCACACCGGGCACACGATTTTGCCCTTCCCACTACAGTCTCGGCATCGAGTCTTCACCTTCTTGCCCTTGACCGGGTCAAACCTCTCATAACTTCCTGCTCCACCGCACCGTCTACAATCGAGAAGACCATCCTCGACTCCAACACAGACGGCACAATTTTTCCCCTCTCCAGATCCTGCGCATCTGGAACAGGGAGTTGAAATGACTCCAGCACCTTCGCAATCGACGCACGGAGCCATGCCAATCGAATCGCAGTGGCGGCACCACTTATCGGGATGTTTCTTTTTCCGTGCTTCGACCTCCACGCTGGATAGTCGTGCCACGACCAATTTTTCGAGTTCGAATAACTTGTTGGATCGGCACCACTCCTGTAGTTCCTTGTGCCCCTTCAGATCGGCCGGATCGAGTACCTTGAGCCGACGATTGAACTCCTCTGACTTGAGCTCACCCATCTCGATCTTCTCGATATCTTTCCTCGATATCATCATCACGGCTTTTGACTTGCCAAACACCACCTCGATCTTCACTTCCTTGGCTGTTTCTTCGAGGATTTTTCCTTCAAGTTTTTTTCCCGTCTTCAACAAGACCACATCGGCCTCGCAAACCTTGCACAAGAGCAGGGCAAGGAAGGTGAGCAAGATCCACTGCATTGAACTGGAAGACATCATTTCACCTCCGCTGGAATATCGAAATAGAGACGATCCAGACCAGGACGCTTTATTTCAAATACAGGATTTCTTTTTATCCTGGCCATCCACACACCCAATACCGTCAGCACCAGGATGGAGCAACCCATCGAGAGATTCATCTGCATGAACAAGTCCATAGTGATCTCAGGAAACTTATTACCATTGAGGAGTTGAAAAGGAGGTGAGAGAGTCGCCAAGAATGACCCATCCTCTGTCCAGTTCAATTCACTTGCTGTGAGGGAAACCAAGGCCAATGCAATCTGAATTCCCACCGCAAGTACACTAGCGATCACTCCGGAGAATCCACACTGAGCAAAAAACCAAGATAGAGTCAGTAAAGCAACTCCCCAGACAAACAACACTCCCTGCCACATCAGAAACATCCGATTATCGTCACTCAGTTGAGTGACGATGGTGTTGGTGGCCTGGCCCCCACTGGAATTGGCGGTCTCGTAACCCAATAACAACACCATCGCAGCCACTGGAAAAGACAGCAGCAGGCAGGAGTACAACAGATTGCGGATTCCACCCGGAAGAAATATCGCTCCAACTCTGGTTCCCCATTGACGATGAGCATACATCTGGACGACACGTAGCGGAACCTTGGCACTCGAGCCGGCGATTCGAGTCAATGCCATCGGATAGAACAGGAGCATGGCCATCAAGAGTTGGCCCGCATTTCCGGTGATGTTGCCATTGAAGCGGCCCTGATTTGAACTCGAGTCAGGGCCCACCGTCACCACCAGGATCCCGAAGAAAAGACCAGCCAGTACAAATGATAGCAATCGAACAGGAATATCCCTGGCTGATTCAACACCCGATAGCAGATAGGAGGCACCCATCAAACTTCCCAGCCCGATACCCAAGTATAAGGTGATGGACCAGATCCAGAATTGCCAGGGCGGTGGGTACTTCTCCATGTAATCGAGCACCAACATCTCTTGGCCGTACACTTCTCCCCACAGGAATCCGAGTACCATGGACATCAGCGGAATGGTAATCAAGGTGCACTGTACGATCGACCGAATCGTGCCCTTACTCGAAGCAGAGGAGTAAATTCCAAGGCTAACGATGAGAATCGCACCCAGAAAATGAACCAGGTACTCGAAAGCAATCGAACCCAGGGAGACTCCTCCAAAAAGCATCGTCATCGAGAGCATTGGGGCCGGTAGCACGAGTAAATAGAACAGTACTCCGACGATCCCCATCATCTTTCCCGACACCACCTGACCAGGAGTCAAGTCAGTAGTAATCAGCGACTCCCAGGTCTTTGCCTGCTTCTCACTGGTGATACTGACGGCCCCCAGAGCGGGCACGATCAAGCCGATGACGACTACCTGGACGGTGAAATATATCATGACCAGTAGCAATGCATGATTCTCCGGTGAACCCCCTCGATAATCCGAAATCACCGAGATCCACATCGCAGCACCGACGATGACTGCAAAGGTCAACTGAATGAAGAGTGATTGCAATCGACGGATCCGCAGGATCAATTCCTTCTGGATGATGGCATAACTGGGAAGTCTTCCGAGCATCGTGGTTATCATTGGACCTCCCCGGTCGTGAGGTTCATGAACATTCTCTCCAGATCATCCTCATGCCTTTTGACCGAGGTGAATGCGATCTTCTTGGCCGACAATGCTCCCCAGACCTGATGAATCTCCGAGTCTTCGCCCTTCCAGTCAAAACTAACCTTCCGTCCTTCTTGATAGATTCTTGAAACTCCAGGAAGTTGAGAAAGTACCGCTTCCACGACATCACTCTCTTCGACCAACCGGATCTCGAAGGTGACATCGGTTCCGCGAATCCGTTGTTGTATCTCCTCCAGCGATCCGTGTGCCACCAGGGCTCCCATCTCGATGATGCTGACTGAATCACAGATGGGTGAGAGTTCCGAGAGGATATGGCTGGAGAGGAAGATGGTCTTTCCCAGTCTTCTTAGTTCGGTCAAGAGTCCCCTGAACTCAATCCTGGCTCGAGGATCCAGCCCGCTGGCTGGCTCGTCCAGAATCAGCAGATCTGGCTCGTGCAAGAGTGTTTGCGCCAGACAAAGACGTTGCCTCATTCCCTTGGAGAGAGTGTGTACTTCGACCTCGAGGAGAGATCCAAGGTCCGTCAACTCCACCACATCCGAGATCGCTGATTTCCTCCGTGCCGGCGCCAAGCGGTGTGCTTGCGCAAAGAACTCGAGGTATTCCGTCACAGAAAGACCTTCATACACTCCGACATAATCTGGCATGTATCCCAATCGACGCCTGATTTCTTTCGGTTCGGTCACAACATTGACGCCATCAATCCATGCTCCCCCGGCAGAGGGGACCTGCAAGGCCGCCAGTATTCGTATGGTGGTTGTTTTTCCGGCCCCGTTGGGACCGATGAATCCATGGATCACACCGCGATCAACATCGAAACTGATGCCCGCGACGGCATCCTTACGACCATAGGTCATCTTGAGATCTCGGACTTCGATGATGGATTTCCGAGAACTGCTCATCAGTGCCTACCGTGCCCATTGGGTTTATCTGTGAAGGTACCATTCCACACGCTGACACGAGCTTCTGGGCCGATCCCGAGTTGTTCTCGAGTCTTCTCCTCGAGATGTGCCGAAGCCGTTGTGCACATCACACTCTCGGTGTAAACACCCCGGTTCCTGGTGCGGTCAAATTGGTCCCATCGGTGGCCACGGAAATTAGTCAGATCTTCCTTCGAGAGCCATTTCCCCTGCGATTCTGTCTCGTTGAATTGATTCCAGAGGGCAGTCCATGGCAAACGGACCTTGCTAGGATCGAGATTCACCCTGTCGAAGGCAGGACTCGTGAGAGACAGCGGATTCACCTCAATCGTCTCAAATCGAACCATGTGACTGGTAGACCGGACACGCCGGCCAAAGGTGGTAGTAATGCTCCCATCCAACTGCTGCTGATAGTGACGGGGAGACAAGGCGGCGCCGAAAGGGATGGGTTGGGGAGCAAAGGTATTGACCGATTCCTCAACAGAGATTCCTCCGGTCGGCGTATAGTTTGTTTCGACCACGGCCGCCAGCGCATGAGAACCATCGGGAGAGCGAATGATCAGCACATGATCGAGGTGACGGGGCAGGATCCCGAGCCTGTATAGCGACACCAAGAAGAGAATTAAGATGCAAGAGGTTGCGATCACCGGCTGAAGCCAGAGCATGTGAGGTAACTTGTTACGCTTCTTCAAGTAAATGCCGATCAAGGGCCACAGCACCCCCACATAGAACAATCCTAGTATCAACGTCAACATCATCGGATGAGGAGGATGCTGACTCGCGTCGATCTGTTTCAACAACGACTGAAATGGAGCGAGCTTTAGCAACTCCAGAGCGGTCCTCGCATGCAGGGGAGACACCAAAACAGCGAGTTTCTCACCGTCGTACCAATCGGTGGGCCGTTCGAGAGCGATCCAGCGCCCGACTCCGTCATTCACTTGAACACAATGAGTGCCCACTCGCTTTCCGATCCCCTCGATCGGGAATTCGATCCTCTCCGCTCCCGAAGCGGAATCGGTGATCAGTTGCGGCTCGACCTTCAAGCCCGAGATCCAGCGCAGGCCACGACCCTTTTGATCGGGCTTCAAGACCACAGTGAGCCCGCAACGGACTGCGGCCCGGATGGCGCTTCGTTGTCCGGCGGAGACGTCTTCTGGGTCCACGCCGGAGAGCAGTACAGCGTCCATGCCGATCAGCGCTTCCCTCACCTGTGGTAGTTGGTCTGGGGGGAGCCAAACCCTGTGGACTGTCTGCTTCGCATGGGCGAGGAACTTCCAGTCGAATTGAGTTTGAGATTGGTCATTGACCTCGAGAAAACGAAAGGCGCCGTTTGTGGCTCCTGAAGCGTCGATGGACATGGTGTACTGGTTCGATGACTGGAGTGGGTTCTGGGGATCCTGGAAAGGCAATGGCACGCCATTGCGAGTCACACTGCAACTCAAGTATCCGAGTTGATATTGATGACGGCTCTCATATCCGTTCGGGATTCCGACCAGCGTTGACCTTGTGGAGTTTGCCGGGACTTCCAGGAGCACCGAAAATTTGAGTGGGACATTCGTTGATCTGTAAACTTGGCGATCGCAGTCGATTTTATAGACTGCATCTTCAGTCGAGGATTTATTGGTCACCTTGATCAGGCAAGGCTCCCAGTCAGAGGTTACCAATTTCCCATTCGACTTGGGGGGAAGACCACCCGAGGATTCCAGGTGCTCGAATTGGATATGCGAGTCCTTGGATTCTATACCTTGTCCATGCGCAGTTCCGCCGATCAGAAGCGCAGTGAACAACACGGCACAGAAGGAGGAAACCGCCGGGTACTGTTTCATCACTCTTCCCCGGTCACATTCTCGAAGGCACTCCTACCCTGGACAGCATCCCGCAGAATACTTCGATTCATGTATTCGATTTGACCTCCCGCGGGTAAGCCACGTGCCAGACGAGTGATGGTGACTCCCGCATTCGATAGTGCTTCGGTGACCAGAAGTGCAGTCCCGTCCCCCTCAAAATCAGGGTTGGTAGCGAGAATCACTTCCACCACTTCATCGACCTCACTTCGTTCGATCAACTTTTTCAGCGCGATCTGTTCCGGGCCACGTTCTTCTAGCGGAGAAAATGAGGCCCCGAGTACGTGGTAGAGTCCCAGGTAAGAGCCACTCTCTTCCAGTGCACGCAAATCCTTGGGCTGCTCCACCACACAGATGGAACTTTGGTCCCTCGAATCATCGGAGCAGATGAAGCAGATTTCTTCCTCACAGATATCCTGACACTCGGCGCATCGTCGAAGGTCGTCTTTGACTCTTCGAATGGCATCGGAGATGCGCATCGCTTCAGTTCTGGGTATTTTCAATACATGATAGGCGAGTCGTTCAGCGCTCTTTTGTCCGATTCCTGGAAGACTCGAAAATGCTTCAATCAACTCGCCTAGCAGACCTTCTCCCGCCAATGGTCCTCCTATGTCATTCCTGGAAAGGACATTCCTCCGGTGACACGGGAGGTCTCTTGATCCGACAGTTCCTTGGCTTTCTCCAGAGCTTGACCGACCGCAACCAGCACCAGATCCTCGAGCATCTCGGTATCTTCAGGATCGACCACCTTCGGGTCGATTTCGACCTTCAGTACTTCTTGCTGGCCATTGGCGTAGACCTTGACCAGCCCACTCCCTGATTCACCCAGCACGGTGCGCTGCTTGAGATCTTCCTGAACGGCCTTCAACTCTTTTTGCATCTTTTGCGCCTGTTGAAACAAGCCTCCAAGATCACCGGTCGACATCCTCAGTCTCCTTCAACTATTCAGCCCTGGATCCGATCTTCATCGTGAACAGGACCTCGATTTCGGGCTTCGCTCGAAAAAATCTCTTCTGCTTGGGCGATGATCTCTGGCCTCTGCGCATCTTCCGCAGATCCGCCACTGGATTGGGACTTCCCCTGAATCTCTTCATCGATCTGGATCTTCAGGGAACCGTGGCTCTTTTCCCACTCAACGATCGCTTGCTGAATCTCCGCAGATTCGAGGATCTCCCCCAGGTGCGGAGCGGCTCGCAATTGCCACTGATCATCGACGTGGATCAGTTGCCCATCGAGTTTCATCTTTCTCGGTAACATTCGATCGACTCGCTTGAGGCACTCCAACAGTTGCTCCTCTGCAGATGCAGCGGAAGCGGTACTCGGCGCCGCACCCGCAGATTCCACCGCTGGAGACGCTCCTTCGCTTCTGGAAGCAGGATTGCGAAGCGCTTCCCTGGCCGCCTTGGCCCCACCGCCCGCGGAATCGGATTTCTTCGAATCCACGCTCATTTCCGACGACTGTTGTGACGCGGAAGCGGGGCGTGCTGGGGGCGGTACAACATCTGTTGTGACCTGTGGGGCTGGAGTGACCGATAGATCTCGTCGGGTCAATTCAGTGATGGGGACCAATGACCGCAGGGTGCTCATCCTCATCAGAGCGATCTCGAGGAGCAGGTCTCCGCGATCCTGACGGCGTAATTTCTGCCGTGTCTCCTGGAGAATTTCTTGCCCCAGAAGATTGGCCTCCACATCGCTCTCCTGCCAGCCGTCGGAGACGCCACGGTGGAGTCGCGATCGAAGTTCTTCTGCAAGTTGCTCGGTCAATACCGAAGCCTCGGTACCTCCCTCGAAGATCGGAGTCAGTCGTTCGACCACCAGAGCCAGATCTCCGCCATCGATCGCCGCCAGTAGTTGCGACAATTGCTCACTTGAAACTCTACCGGTAATTCGATCGAGATCCTCCGGGCCAGGTTGATCACCGGCAAAGGCCAGCACCTGGTCAAGCAACGATTGAGCATCTCGCATCCCCCCGGCGGCCAGGGATGCGATGCTGGCGAGCAATCCGTCCTTCGGCTCGGCCCCTTCCTGCTGGCAAATCTGTTCGAGTCTCTGCGCGATATCATCGCGTGAGATCGACGAGAAATCACAGCGCTGGCAACGTGAGAGCACCGTCGGGATGATCCGCTCCGGTTCGGTCGTGGCGAAGATGAACTTCACATGAGACGGGGGTTCTTCCAGCGTCTTGAGCAGCGAGTTGAATGCTTCCCTGGTCAGCATGTGCACCTCATCGATGATGAAGATGCGATAGGGTCCCTGGGTGGGAGCGTACTGAACATGCTCGATCAGGCTGCGGATATCATCGATTCCACGGTGCGAGGCACCGTCCATCTCGGTGACATCGGAATCCTCGCCTCTGAAGATCTGCTGACAAGTGGCACACTGATCGCAAGGCACTGCATCTTCGCTCTTCGGGCACTGCAGCGTTCTCGCAAAGATTCGCGCCATCGAGGTCTTGCCGACCCCCCTTGGCCCGCAAAAGAGGTAGGCATGAGCGAGGCGCTTCTGAAGGATCGCCTGACGCAAGACCTCCGCCACCGACTCCTGCCCCACCACCTCTTCGAATCGTCGAGGACGATAGCGCCGGGCAATCACCTCGTAGTGATCGCCAGCGCCGTGAGCAGACCCAGAATCAGAGGAAGAAGAGTGGTTTCCCATGGTGACATCTGAACAGCGGGCAGGGGCTTCTGCAAGCCTCTGATCCAAACTGGAATCAGATGATTACGCAGCCTGAGGGTATTTCAGAAAAAAAGATGAGGACCGTCCTGAAGAAAAAGACCGGAGCCCGAAGCACACCAACGGGGGCCGAGTTGGCTGCTCCCGTCAAGGCCTGACCAGGTCACGGGCCGCCAGTCGCCCGGACCCCGGAATTCATTCATCACTTCATCGGACCAGTTCTGCGGACCAGTTCTGCGGACCAGTTCTGCGGACCCACTCCACAGACCAGCGCCGCCACAGGAAGACCTCGACGGCAGCGGTGGAGCCCGATCCTGGTGCATCCAACCGCAGAACACCCACAAGAGGGCGTCCTTCCATTCAACTTCTCGTCCTAGAACTTCAACGTCTCGTCATAGAGCAAGGTTGGCGGAGAGGGTGGGATTCGAACCCACGGTACGGATTAACGCACACACGCTTTCCAAGCGTGCTCCTTAAGCCACTCGGACACCTCTCCCGATGCATCCTTGTTCTTCGCTGTCATTTTCACCGGAATCCACAGGAATTCCAGTACTCCCCGATCCGGTATCGATTCGGGTCCGTCATCTGGGTCGATCTGGCGGAGAGGGTGGGATTCGAACCCACGGTACCCGCAAAGGCACACCGGTTTTCGAAACCGGCCCGATCGACCACTCTGGCACCTCTCCGCGCTTACTATCGAACACTACTTCTCGTTCGGGGGGTTCCGACGACCCTTGAAGAAGGATCGTAACATCTCACCCGATTCTTCGCCGAACACTCCGCCAGTCCAGGTCACATCATGATTGAAAAGACCCGGTTCAAAAATCTTTAATTTAGTTTCCACAGCTCCCCACCGCGAATCGGACGCTCCGAACACCACCCGCTCGATCCGCGCCTGAAGAATCGCTCCAGCACACATCGGGCACGGCTCCAGGGTGCAGTAGAGGGTGGTTCCCTCCAACCGCCAACCTTCCACCGCCGAAGCAGCCTGTCCGATGGCCAGGATCTCGGCGTGAGCGGTAGGATCGCGTAGGGATTCCTTGGCGTTACGCGCCCGGCCGATCACCCCCAGCTGAGGGTGAACGATCACTGCCCCAACAGGGACTTCCCCATCCTCTTCCGCAGCTCGAGCTTCCTGAAGAGCCAACTGCATGTGAATACGATCGGGATCTTGATCCAGCCAGGAGACGCCCACCGCGGTCCTTTCCTGCTGCACAGGAAACAAACAAGCACGCCGGGGAGGATTCGAACCCCCAACCTCCTGATCCGTAGTCAGGTGCTCTATCCAGTTGAGCTACCGGCGCGCAGAAGGGCCAATGTTAGCCAGCCCCCTCGGGGTGTCAAGCCGACCGAAGAATGGCTATTCCTCTACCCACCCGTCGGGGACCCAGTCATCGAGATCTTCTTCCTCTGGAGTGGGCACCTCCTTCTCAGGAGCCGCTACATCTGCGGTGGAGTCCTCCTCCTTCCCGGAACTTGAGGTGGGTGGATCCTCCTCCGAATCGACACCCTGGGGTCCCTCCCCTTCGAGTAATCCATCGAGGATCTCCAACCCACGATCCGAGCCCTGCTGACGTAGCCGCTCCGGCTCGGGAAGGGCATCGAGGCCAGAAAGTCCCAGTAATTCCAGAAATTCCGAAGTCGTGCCATACAGCAGCGGTCGTCCGATCGAATCGTCCTGCCCCACCACCCGGACCAGTCCCCACTCCATCAAATTCTTGAGAATGGGTCCGCACTGCACCCCGCGAACCGCTTCCAGATCGGAGCGACGTACCGATTGTCGATAGGCGATTACAGCCAGTGTCTCGAACGCTGCTGAACTGAGGCGAATCCGACGCCGTTCTCCGCGTAATCGTGCGACATACGGTGCGTATTCCGGCTTGGTCAGGAGTCGTAAACCGGCCCCATCTTCGTGTAGCAAGTAACCGCGGGAAGTCGTGATCAACTGTGCCTCGAGGGCCAGCAGCGCTTCCTTGACCGCACCTTTGGGAGCTTCCTTTAGCATCGCGTTCAAGCGGCGTCGGCTGACCGGCTCGGCCGAGGCGAACAGGATCGCCTCGATGGTCGACTGCAACGTCTCCCCTTCGAGAACGACCTCTGCAGTTTCCTCGGCAGCGTCTTGCGAAAGCGGGTTCCGGTCGCCGTTGGAATCTTTTACTTCTTGGCCTTGAGTATCTCGAGAAATCATCAATCTCCTTTTGAACGGTTCGCGCCGGAAGAAACTGCGGTAAAGACCGTAGTCGATTCGATTCGAACCGGGATCCTTTTCCTGATCATCGCCTCGACGGCAAGTACGTCTTCATCTGCCACAGGTTCATCCCGAAGTTGCTGGAGTAGTTCCTCCCGCACTTCTGAGTATCGTTTCAATGGCAGCGTCTCCACGACCCGGAACAGATGCCAGCCAAAATCGACCTCTTCGATCGGTCCCAGGACCTCACCATCCGCCGCCTGAAACACCTCGAAGAAGGCCGCATTCCCGGCCAGTTCCGATTCACGGATCCAGCCGCTACCGATCCTGGGGGCAAACTTCTGCTGGATTCCGACGGGAAGTTCCACAGCAGACTCCAGCGGAGTTCCGGCACGCAACACATCTGCAGTGCTCACTGCCCAGCGCTGAATCCGTTCGCGAAGATCAGTATCCGCAGCATCGATGGGGAATGCCATGTGATCGACTTTGCGCCGTGGTTCTTTCCAGGTGACTCTCCAGAGATCGAGGATTTCCTCCTCCTCGATCTGGATGTGATGAGACACCACCGACTGGATCAACAGTGCGGGGCCCACTTCCAGTGCAATTTCCCGACGCAAGTCACTCTCGACCAGGCCCTGCGCTTCCAGTTGAACCAACGCCCTGCGGCGCGAGACGAAACTCTCTCCGAGAATTACGGTCATCTCCTGCTCCACTCGCTCGGCGATCTGCTCCGCATCGATACGGATTCCTAGATGCTCCGCTTCTGCGCTGAAGAGCGATTCCCTGACCAGCCCATTGAGCGCTCTGGGTCCGTAGTAGCGATCAAGAATTCGAGCTTTCAGCTTCTCATCCGTGATGATATCTCGCCCGACCCGAGCGAGGATCCGCTCACCATTCAGTGACGCTGGAGTCTGCTCGACCCTCCCAGCCGATGACTCGATCGGATCCAGGTATGACTCCCGCACGCCGTCTGAATTTGCCAGGGAGCACCCATTCACCAGCACCGAGACTCCCAGCATCCATATCAGGAATCGACGATTCATCGGATGTCCCCCTTCTCGTAATGGCGCAGAACTTCAACCAACTGGGTGGTCGAGAGAAGGCCCATCTCGACCATGCACAATCCCATCATCTTGCGGCCACGACCACTGTGTTCCAGTCGCTGTTGTTCCACCACAACTCGATCGACATCATCCCGAGTGACGAATCCGAGTCGGACGGCAAGATCTCCAAAGCGAGTGCTGCCATTACCCAGAGGCTTATGAGTACTGCTGTATCCTGTCGGATGCATCCGGTGCCAGCGCCATGCGGTTTCCATGATCATCGACATTTCGCTGTGCTCAGGATCCCATCCCAGTAGTTCCTTCGCCTTCAGATTGGAAGCGAGCAAGGTTGCTGGATCACCTTCACGGCGTCCCTCCTCGACCACCTTGAAATCGATTTCGGTGACGGACTTTGCTGCTTCCACCACCTCTCGAACCGAAGCCCCCGCTGCAGAACCGAGATTGATCGACTCGCCGGCAACCCGATCGATGCGACCCAGTGCCTTCAGGTGAGCTCTTGCGATATCCGTGACATGGACAAAATCCCTCACGCAGGTGCCATCCGGCGTCTCCCAATCGGTTCCAAAGATGATGAACTGATCGCGCATCCCAAGAGCACATTGCAGGAGCAACGGAATCAGATGGCTCTCATCGGCGTGGTCCTCACCAATCAGTCCCGAGGCATCTGCGCCGGCCGCATTGAAATACCTCAGGCAGACATGCTGAAGTGGATGTCGTTGAGCGATGGCGGTCAACGATTCCTCGACGATCCGTTTCGAATCCCCATAAGGATTGACCGGCTGACGTCGATGCGATTCAGGGATTGGGGTCACTTCAGGATCTCCATACACCGCCGCAGTCGATGAATGGATCAGCACCGAAACCTCGGCCTGGAGCATCGCTTCGACCAGATTGAGAGTCCCTGCAAGATTGTTGTGATAATAGGCAGCCGGAATCTGGACCGATTCTGGGACGCTACACGATGCCGCGAGGTTGAACACAGCATCGAATCGATGAGCCTCGAAGGCCGAGCGAAGGGTGCTAGGATTGTGGGTACTTCCCTCAATCAGTTCCACATCCTGAATCGCCTCGCGGTGGCCGGCACGGAGGTCATCCAGGACCACCACCTCATGGCCCTCTCGAAGGCATTCCAGGACGCAATGGCTACCGATATAACCCGCTCCACCAACCACCAGAATTCGCATGTTGCGGCTCTCTTTCGCTGATCTCTGCGCGCTGGAGTGCAAGTCTTGCTGCACCGTCACAACCAACGGATTCTACTCCGTTTCCGGGGAGAAATCGCCCCAACCGACCGATCTTGAGTTACGATTGCTGAACCTGAAACCGAGAGGATCATCCAGAATGCCACGCGAAAACCGAAGCAATGATGCCCCCCGTCCGATTGAAGTGTCTACCGCAGTGATTCCAGAGATCGAGGCGAGTGTTCAATATCGTTGTGGAGGCACCACGATTCTCTGCGTCGCCACTCTCGAGGAAGGTACACCCAAGTGGATGGCTCCAGGACAAGGGTGGGCCACTGCGGACTATCAGATGATGCCCTATTCCGTCGCGCCGAGACTCGACCGAGTCAACAAGAGCACCCCCGATGGACGCGCAATTGAAATTCGTCGCCTGGTCGGGCGCGCGCTGCGAGCCGGACTCGACCTCTCGCTGATGCCCGGCTACACCATCCGGGTCGACTGCGACGTGCTTCATGCGGATGGAGGCACTCGCACTGCCTCCATCAATGCCACCACGGTGGCGCTGAGTTTACTGGTCGAGCAGCACCTGGCGGGCGGCATCTTCGCCACCGACCCGCGTCGGGCGCTGATCCTGGCGATGAGTGCCGGCGTCTATCAGAACTCGCTGATCGTCGACCTCGACTACCAGGAAGACAGTGGTGCCACCCTGGATCTGAACCTGATCGGCACTGCCACTGGCGAAGTGGTGGAGGTGGTCGGCGGTTGTGAAAATGGCCCCGTCGCCATGGAAGTACTCCAGGAGGTGATCGAAGCGGCACGAGGCGGAATCGTCCAGGTCGGTGAACAACTCTCCGATCGGATTGCGCCGATTCGCCCATAGTAGGGGCAACCGCTGTCAACGGTGCCCCTCAGGATCGACCATCGGCCATTTCCCGGCCTCAAATCAGTTCCAGGAGGCATTTCGAGTCTCCTTGCGGATTGCTCCTCCCTTCCGTAGCATCTGCGTCAAGCCCAGACCCTCAGGGGACCCTCCCCGCATCGAAATCCGGAGACCTCTTGACCCTTCCACCACCACGATCTCTGCTCATCGCATCGGGTAATCGCCATAAGCACGACGAATTTCGTCGTGCGCTCCCCAAAGGATTTGCCCATCTGATGGTCCCTTCCCAGCTGGAAGCCACCGTCGGATCCACGGCTCCCGATCCGGTCGAGGATGGAGAGACGCTGCTGGAAAACGCCATCATCAAGGCACAAGCGTTTTCCATCTGGAGTGGCCTGCCAGCGATGGCGGATGATACCGGCTTGATGGTGTCGGCTCTCGATGGAGCACCGGGAGTTCATACCGCTCGCTGGGCCGGGGAGAACGCCACCTTCGAGGAGAATATGACAAAGGTGCTCGATCAATTGAGTGGAGTTCCCACAGCGCAGAGAAGTGCTGAATTCAGGTGTGTGATCGCTCTCTGTGACGGCGATCAGGTGCTCCTGACGGTGGAAGAAGGTTGCCCCGGATCGATCACCCAGAAGGTCGAGGGAACTGCTGGCTTTGGCTATGACCCGATTTTCGTTCCAGAAGGTGAAACGCGGACCTTTGCCCAGCTCGATGCCGTCGAGAAGGACGCCGTCAGTCACCGAGGACGTGCATTGCGACGATTCAGCGAACTGTACCAACAATTCGATCTGACAGGAGGCTCCCGGTGAGTACTCCGACCGAGCGAATCCGCAATTTCTCCATCGTGGCTCACATCGACCATGGCAAGTCAACACTGGCGGATCGGCTGCTGTTAAAAACACACACCATCGACGAGCGAGAGTTCAAGAACCAGTTACTCGATGACATGGAACTGGAGAAGGAACGAGGCATCACCATCAAGGCGAAGACGGTCAGGATGGAATACACCGCCGACGATGGTCTCACCTACCAGCTGAACCTGATCGACACGCCCGGTCATGTCGACTTCGGATACGAGGTCTCCCGCAGCCTGGCTGCGTGTGAGGGGGCATTGCTGATCGTCGATGCGGCTCAGGGAGTGGAGGCGCAAACGGTCGCCAATGCGTTCCTGGCCATCGAAGGAGACCTGGAAATCATCCCTGTGATGAACAAGATCGACCTCCAGACTGCGCGGCCCGATGAGATCGATGAAGAACTGACGCAGACCTTCGGCTTCAAAAAGGGAGAGGCGATCCGCTGTTCTGCGAAGACCGGTGTCGGAATCGATGAGTTGCTGGAGGCGATCACCACTTTTGTACCTCCTCCGGTAGGCAAGAGAGATGCCCCTCTTCAGGCACTCATTTTCGACTCCCATTACGACGAATACCGGGGAGTGATCATCTATGTGTGCCTCAAGCAGGGAACCCTGAAGAAAGGGCAGGACGTCATCCTGATGTCCTCGGGGCGCAAGTACATGGTCGACGAGGTGGGTGTATTCACCCCTGGAATGACCCACACGGGAATCCTCGAGGCAGGAGAGGTGGGATACTTCTTTGCCAGCATCAAGACGATCCACGATGTCAGGATCGGCGACACGGTGACCAGCAGACTCAATGGAGCCACCGAAAGCCTGGCAGGATTCAAGAATCCCAATCCGATGGTCTATTGCGGCACTTACCCCGTGGAGAGTGGGGATTACGAGGATCTACGAACTGCTCTCGACAAGTTGTGGCTCAATGACCCCTCTTTCACATTCTTACCCGAATCATCCGATGCCCTGGGATTCGGATTTCGCTGTGGATTCCTCGGCTTGCTTCACATGGAAATCGTGCAAGAGCGTCTCGAGCGAGAATCTGGCATCTCGGTGGTTCAAACCGCTCCCACCGTCACCTACGAGATCCTACAAAAGGATCAGACGACCCAACTCATCGACAGCCCCAGCCAGTTACCCGATGTGATGCTCGTCGAAGAAATCCGCGAACCGATCGTCGATGCCCACATCATCGTTCCGACCGAATTCATCGGAGCAGTGATGAAACTGATGGACGAAAAACGCGGGGAGTGGCAGAAAACCGATTACCTGTCCCCTACCAGGGTCCAGATGAGCTACGAAGCGCCGCTCGCGGAAATCATCTCAGACTTCTACGACAAGTTGAAATCATCGACCCGGGGATACGGGACTCTCGACTACACCCTCAACCGTTATCGCAAGGATAACCTCGTGAGGCTCAACATCCTGGTCAACGGAGAATCTGTAGATGCTCTCAGCGTCATCATCCACAAGGATATCGCCGAGAGAAAAGGGCGGCTCTTACTCAAGAAACTGAAAAATGTGATTCCTCGACATATGTTCCAGGTCGCTCTCCAGGCTTCCATCGGAGGCAAGATCATCGCCCGTGAGACGATTCGCGCATTGATGAAAAATGTTACGGCGAAGTGCTACGGGGGCGACATCTCCAGGAAAAGAAAACTGCTTGAGAAGCAGAAAGAGGGGAAGAAGCGCATGAAGCAGGTGGGAAGCGTTGCCATCCCTCAAGATGCATTCATGGCGATCCTGCGGCTCGATGAAGAGGATAAGAAAAAGTGAAATGGCGAGCGCTTCGTGAAAATATAGAGGCGCTGACCGTGGCCATACTACTGGCACTGGTGATCCGCCACTTCTTCGTCGAATCCTACGAAATCCCAACCGGATCGATGGCCCCTGGCCTCAACGGTCTTCATGTATCGCCCGATTGCCCCAACTGTGGTACCAAAAACCATGTGGGTATCAGTAGCGACAGTCTCACCAACAAGATTCAACTGAGAAGTTTCCTGGAAATCTATGATGGCCTCTGCCCTGAGAAAGAGATCCCCATCAAAGTGGCCACCGCAGGAAAGCCCAATATCACATGTCCTGCCTGCAAGCAGACTCATCCAACGACAGGGGCCCTGCGAAGGGCGAGTGCTACCTCATTACAAACTTGGTGTCGCCAATGTACCTACATCTTTCCGGTGGTCGTGGAGCATTCCGACATCCTTGGTGGTAACAAGATTTTGGTCGACAAATTTGCCTATGATTGGCAGGAACCCAAGCGCTGGGATGTGGTGGTCTTCAAGTTCAACCGCGAGCGAAATTACATCAAGAGGTTGGCTGGCTTACCGGGCGAGACGATCCGGATTACCAACGGAGATGTGTGGATCGATGGAAAACTCGAATCCAAGCCCGATGAGACCCAGCGCCACTTCTGGACCCTGATCCACGACAGTAGCGTCGAGGAAGAAGGACTGATCGATCCGCCCTGGACCACCTCTGCTGGCTGGGAACCTAAGGATGGCGGTTGGGGATTTAACCAGATCCAAAATGAAGGTGAACTTCGATACACTCGAGCCATCGACAATCGCTACAACTACAACGCCATGAATCCGAACAGGCGAGTCAGTCCGGTCCGAGACATCTCACTAAAAACCACCCTGAAGGCAACTCGTGGTCGACACCCAACCCCTGCACGACTCCACATCTCCATCTGGAACCAACCATCTGAATACCGGTTCTCGTTCCCATTCGGATCGGGAGATACAAAACTGTCACTGTTGAGACCGGGAGAGGAAATCGTCACTCTCGGCCAGGTCGATCATCTTGTCCTGGAACCCGGTAGGGATTACCAGATCGAGGCTCAGGTCGTCGATCGAACCATGCGACTACTCATCGATGGAGAACTACTGGCCAATATTGAATTGCCCCAGTCTGAATTCGATTCAGGAGTCAAAAGAGTGAGCTCCGAGCAGCCCGTCAGCGGATTCTCCATCACTGCGCTCAATTGCGGAGGATTCATCGAATCGGTCCAACTCTACAGGGATCAGCACTGGACTCAGGCTGCTCAGCATGCAACATCGAAACCGTTCAAGATCGAAGAATCTCGGTACTTCGTACTGGGAGACAACAGTCCATCCAGCCTGGACTCTCGCTGGTGGGGATCGTTTGCCAGGTCAAACCTTCTCGGACGAGGCTTTTCCATCTTTTGGCCTGCCCTGCCAGGGCGTAATGAGAGCGGATTCATCCGATGATTCTCACCGTCCGTAATCTCTGTAAATCCTACAACAACAGGCGTGTCGTCGATCGAGTCTCCTTCGATGTCGCTCCGGGATCGGTGATCGGGCTTCTCGGCAAGAATGGTGCGGGAAAGACCACTACCTTTCGCATGGCGATGGGAATGATTCGATCGGATCAGGGCCAGGTTTTCTTCAATGGTGAAGAGATCAGCAACTTGCCAATGTACCAGAGAGCACGACGAGGCATGGGATACCTACCCCAGGAGACTTCGGTTTTCCGCGGTCTGACCGCCCGCCAGAACTTGACCGCCATTCTTGAAACGCTACCACTCAGTGAACCTGAACGAAATGCGAGGCGTGAGCAACTGATCGAGGAATTCAAACTCAATCGAGTGGCCGATAGCAAGGCGGAATTCCTTTCAGGGGGAGAAAAGAGAAGGCTTGAAGTGGCGAGAGCCTTGGTCACCGAGCCAGACCTGATTCTTCTCGATGAGCCCTTCAGTGGTGTAGACCCGATTGCTGTGGCGGATCTTCAAAATATGATCCGGTTCCTGGCAGATCGAGGAATCGGTGTGCTTCTCACCGATCACAACGTGCGCGAAACACTCAATGTCTGCGACCGTTCATTTATCATCTATGATGGCCGAATCATCGCACAAGGAAATCAAGACCAAATCCTCCAGGACGCAGATGCTCGTCGATATTATCTCGGCGAACAGTTCTCGATGTAGGGATGGGATACTACCCCTGATGCAACACTCAATCCTCAGACAACTCCTCGCATCTTGGCTACTACCTGGCTCTGGACACATCCTGTCGGGTCGAAAGAACACCGGGATCTGGCTGCTACTGGCGATCAATGGCTTGTGGATTCTAGGCATGTGGTTGTCCAATTTTGAAGCGTCATCGAAACAATTCCATCCGTGGTTGTTCTGGGTGGGAACCGGATGTGGAAGCACGCTGGTTCTATCCTGGTTCGAGCCCGCTTCGGATCTGGCGCTTCATGGCCTGGCAACGGTGCAAAAGTATCAGGATGTTCCGAAGTGGAACGATACAGGTGCACTTCTGGTCTACTGCGCCGGACTGCTCAATCTGCTGAGTTGTCTCGACCTGCTCGACGCCAGCATCGATCCTTCCAGAAGGGAAGCCCCTGCAGCCGCTGAGGAGAACGCCCCATGAGTGATCTGGCCGCATTCCTGCTGCTCACCCTGGTCATCTCCATCGTGCATGTGCTGGTAACCCGCACTGCAAGAAGTCCTCATAGTATGCGTAGGGAGGCTACTCGCTACTTCCTCAGCGCTGCCGGAGGAATGCTCTTACTCGGATTAATCATCGAGGTCATCTCAGAACTCTTCCAGTAATGATCTCAATTCGTTACCATTTCTGGTGGTGAGCGGGTGTAGCGGTCGCGGCATGGATTTCCATGTCGAGGAAAGTCCGGGCTCCGCAGGACAGGGTGGTGGGTAACTCCCACCGGGAGTGATCCCAGGGAAAGTGCCACAGAAAATATACCGCCGTAGATCTTTGGATCCTCGGTAAGGGTGAAATGGTGAGGTAAGAGCTCACCGCGGGGGCGGTGACGTCCCTGGCAGGGTAAACCCCACCCGGAGAAAGACCAAACAGAGGCAAAGGAGCGGTCCGCTCCGTTCCCGGCTATGCCGGGTGAATGCCCGGGTAGGTCGTTTGAGCTGCCTGGCAACGGTCAGCCCAGAGGAATGATCGCACATCGACCTTGCGTCGATGAACAGGACTCGGCTTACGGCCCGCTCACCACTTCAATCTTGCGATGGGGATCCGAACATCTCGTGCTCTCCTCACATCATCTTGGCAGGTAGACGTCGGTTGCCACTGAACTTCCGGTGACATGAATCCTGGCTGCGCCCCCTGCGGTGGACGGGAGCAACTCAACACCAGTGGGTGGAGTCCATTCGACACCCCTGAGTTGCGCAGCAGTCGCCTCGAAAGCACAACGAACTGCCAGAAGCCGGGCACTCATTTGGTTGGAA
>Ga0114993_10000786_pt1 | contig 36782 bp, 36 predicted proteins | sample ArcticOcean_MG_C_FD_87042 | JGI IMG/M metagenome (GOLD analysis project Ga0114993, IMG submission 87042) | Marine microbial communities from western Arctic Ocean - ArcticOcean_MG_CB2_150 | ecosystem: Environmental > Aquatic > Marine > Oceanic | place: Arctic Ocean: Canada Basin | collected...
CTCATTCATGACGACCTCACCTCAGGCCCCGTTATGGAACCGCGCCCGCAGCTCTCCCTTCATGGCATTGTCGAGTTGGGTGCGGGGGAGTGTCGTCTACGAATCGGACGACACTTGGCAACCTAGGGCTGCGAGGGTCACCAACTACTAGGTAGGCTACGACCTGTCTGCGGAGCATATGTCGCTGTCAGAAGAACGCATTGGCGAACCCTTCCCTCTCTAAATCCGTGCCACTTCGTTGGCATATATCGCGTCCCAGTCAATGTCGGCACCCAGTCCGGGCGAATCTGGTGGATGCACCATCCCGTTAGAGTCGATGTCTACCGGGTTCTTGAGGCCAAACTTCGCCCCGTCCGGATACGGGATCTCGAGATAGCGGCAGTTCTTGATCGCCAACGCGAGGTGGAGATTCGCGAGGTCCATCAGAGATAAGACCGTCATATGTGGTTCACAATTAACGCCAAATGCCTCTGCTAGATGGGCCGATTTGAGGGAACCGGTAATTCCGCCGGTCCATGACACGTCAGCACGGATGATGTCCGCCGCTCCGCCTTTTAGAAAGTTGAGCTTTGAGTAGAAGTCAGAGTTCCACTCGGCCGCACAGATCGGAATATCAAGGGTGCTCGATAGCATCTCCAGACCGTGGATATCATGGTCGTAGAGCGGCTCCTCCAACCAGAGATAATCAAGTTTTTCCAGCGCCCTTCCAACTCGTAGCGCGTCCTCATGATCGTAAGCCCCACCCACCGGATCACTCATGAGTTCCATAGTGTCACCAACGGCATCTCGCACGGCGCGACAGCATTCGATATCGAGCTTCGCTTCGCCGGGAGGATGCAGTTTGAACGCGGTGTATCCAAGCTTCTGCGCTGAGAGCGCCATTTCAGCGTACTGATCCGGAGTCTCAAGGAATGGGGAGCTTGCGTAGGCAGGAATGACATCCCGATACGCTCCGATGTACTTGTAGAGGGGAATCCCTGCCTGCTTGGCGCCGATATCCCACAGTGCTACATCAAGCGCCCCGTACGCAGCAAATGACGTGAGCCCACCGAACCTGTCAGCCTTATGCGCCTTGTGCCAGAGCCGTTCTCGATCCAGGGGATCCTCACCCAGCAACTCAGGCCGGTAGACCTCAGCAATGGCGTGGGCAAGTCGAGCACCACCCTTCACTCCCCAGCCAAATCCGTGTCCGTCGATCCCACCATCGGTCTTGATCGTGACTACAACAATCTCTGATTTGGGAGCAAAGTCTGAGCCCTCCCCAGGTTTCGCAGGGGATTCATCCAGCGCACCCGGCTCATCAACCTGAGAGATGATCAGTTCGATATCGGTGATACGCAATTTGTCTCCTCAATTGCCGTTACGGAATCGCGCCCGCAGCCCACTGTCTGCGGGGTGGTTCGCTCACGAAGTGTACGACCTCTAGACGATGTGTACGCTACAGCAGAAAACCAAATCGCTGTGCTCACCATCAATCGCACCCTCACCTCAATCCTCTCCCACAGGGGGGCAGCTAGCCGCCGATGTGGAAACGCGCTCGCAACTCACCCTTCATCACTTTTCCGAGTTGGGTGCGGGGTAGTTCGTCTACGAAGTGGACGACTTCTGGTTTCTTGTAGCTGGCGAGGCGCTTGTGGCACCATGCAATGATCTCTTCGCCGGTGAGTGACGTGTTTGGTGCGACCACTACAACGGCGTGAACGATCTCGCCCCACTTCTCGTCGGGGAGTCCGATCACGGCTGACTCTGCAATATGTTCGTGAAGATCGATGACCTCTTCCACTTCTTCCGGCGAAATCATCTCGCCACCGCGCTTCACGAACTCTCGTACGCGGCCTACAAGGAAAATGTAGCCGCCATCATCCGACCAGCCGAGATCGCCGGTGTGGAGCCAGCCGCCCTGCAGAGCGCCAGAAGTGGCATCCGGCATGTTCCAGTAGCCCTTCATCAATCGATCGCCCCGTGCCACGATTTCGCCGGTGGTGCCCTGCTCTACTTCTGCGCCCTGATCGTCAACGATCTGGATCTCGACATCGGCAAGCGGGCGTCCGATCGACCGGATGCGCTTCCTCTTAACCTCGATCTCCTCGGGCGTACCGACTAGTCGATGGTCTTCCGGCGACAGCATCGTGATCGTCGCGGCCGTTTCCGTCTGACCGAATGCGTTGATGAATTGCGCGTCCGGGAACCTCTCAAGTGCGTCCATCAATACCGCTTCGGGCATGGCGGCTGCACCGTAAGTGATTACTTCGAGGCTCGAAAGATCGAACTTCTCGAAATCATCGTGATCCATCAGCGTCTTGAGCATGGTTGGAACAACCATCGCCCGGTTCACCTTTTCGCGCTGGACCAGCCCCATCCAGGACTCCGGCTCAAACTGCGGCTGCAGCACCAGCGTCCGGCCGCCGTACACGCCCGACATGAGGGCCTGTGCGCCGGCTATGTGGTAGAGCGGCACGGTGAGCAGAGTCCGCTCAGCGGTCTCCGGATCGGGGTCCGCTGGCGTCACGTTGGAGAGTACGAATCCGCAAAAGCTGTCATGAGATAGCACAACTCCCTTCGGCTGAGAGCTGGTGCCGGAGGTGAACATGATCATTGCAGCGTCGTCATTGCCAGACTCCGGCGCATCCCAGAGCTGTTCGCTCTCTTGCACAATCGAGTCGTAGTTCGCCCAATCAGCAAACTGGCCGATGCCCACAGGCGTAACGGTCGACTTCGACTCTTCCACGGCTTTAGAAATGATGTTGCCATAGCGCTCGCCGCCGATGATCACTCGCGGTGTTACCTCGTGCAGCATGCCGGAGAGTTCGTGGGAGCGGGCGCGGTAGTTGATGGGCACGAACACGGCGTCAAGCAACCCGCAGGCGAACACGGCCTCTGCGTGCTCTGAACGGTTCACTTCCATCATCGCGACGCGATCGCCTGCAACAACCCCAAGCTCGCGCAGACCTGTCGCCAGCGACCTTGCGCGCTCTTCGACGTCAGCGAACGTGTACCGTTCATCGCCGTTTTCGCCTGTGACGAATGCGTCGCGGTCCGGTGCAATTGCCGATGCAATTTGCAGCAAATCAAATGTATTCAGAACTGGCTCCCTGTTTGAGCGCTCCGGGACAACGTCAACTCAATCTGCCTCGCTTGCGCCGCCGGCATATCGACAGCATTACTGATCAGCCGTCGGACTCGTTCGATCACTGTCGATTCAAGTGCGGCCAACTCACTGGCGAGGCCTCGTGAGTACCGGTCGAGATTCTCGCGGTTGATCGTCCGCTGCACAAGCCCCATTTTTAGCGCTTCATCGGTATTTATCATCTTGCCCGAAAGCAGAAGATCGAGTGCGCGGCCGTGTCGTATGTGGCGAGGAAGCGATTGCGTTCCGGTGGCCGCCGGAATGAGGCCATATTTCGTCTCCGGCATTCTGAACCGGCAATCATCTGCTGCAACACGAATATCGCAGAGCATAGCGATCTCCAGCCCTGACCCAATCACATGCCCGTGAAGCGATGCGACGGTTACTGCATTGAGGTTGGCCAACCGGCCAAAGACATCTTGCTCCCATCGCACCTGTCGGGCCACGCCCGGCGATGGCGCAGTACCGAACTCGGTGAGGTCTGCGCCCGCGCAGAATCCCCTGTCACCGGCGCCGTTGATGATTACTGCGCGAACGTCCGGCATGTCGCCGATGGCTCCCAACACATCCCACAGATCATCCCGCATCTGGATGTTGTAAGCATTGATCACATCAGGGCGATTCAGCGTGATCGTGGCGATCGCATCGTCAACATCGAACAGCAACGTCTCCCAGGGTGAGCTCATTTCTGCGGGTCACGCCCTTCGCGAAATGCAGCGAGTCCCGCTTCGCGTTCCGGTGTTCCGTGAAGCATGAAGCTCAGGTCTGCCTCGAGCCGGGCGCCCTGCTCAAATGTGAGATCACCGGCTCCGTTGACCGCCTCTTTTACGTACTGGGAGGCCAGTTTGCCGTGGCTGGCGATGGTGAGTGCCAGCTCCTTGGCTTTAACCACCGGGTCGTCGGAGAGATAGTTCACCAGCGCATAATCAAGCGCCTCTTTCCCGTTTAGCTCCCGCCCCGTAAGCAGCATGTCCGTCGCGATTCCCGGCCCAACGAGTCGGGTTAGTAGCCGGACGCCACCATCATTGGGCATCTGACCGCGGGCAATATTCGTCATTCCATACGTCGCAGACGATGAACCCACCCGAATATCGCAGGCCATCGCTAGTTCGAGACCGGAGTCTCGCAGGTCACCCTGTGTTGAAAATATGGTTGGCTGTGGGTAGCCGATTAGCCAATCGACGATCCCAGGAAGTCGAACACGCGATGTCGCTTCCACTGCATCCTGCACGATGTTGAGGAACAAAACCTTGCTGTTGCCGGATCTTCCGGCCGCAGTTTTGATGGTCTGGGAGATCGACTGAACGGTGTACTCGCCAACCCCGCTCGTAAAGGGGATATCCAACACACCGCCGTACTCTTCAGGCGATACCCCGAACTCGCAATCAATTACGTCAATCACGAGGGAATAAAACGCCTGTCCCGGCGTCGGCCGGGGCCAGTGTGTTGATCGTCTCGAGCACTTGCTCAATTGGCACAGCGAATGAGATAGCGCGTATTGAGTCAGTGGCCGATGTAATGATCCCCAACAGCGCTCCACGGCTATCCGCTAGCGCACCGCCGCTGACGCCCGGCTCCACTGCGGCTGTTGTCTGGATCAGGCCGTTTACTGCCATTCCGCTGAACGGGCGCGTTGGACGATCTACAGCGCTAACGATTCCGTTTGTGACTACATAGCCAGCCACCGGCGGGCGGCCGATTACCAGCACAAGTTGGCCGGGACGCTGCGGTATGGCTGATGGAGTGATGGGTGTGAGATCGCTTGCATCAACTTGCAGGATTGCCAGATCTACAGATTCGTTGCGACCAACCAACTTGGCGTTCAGATCGTCGCCATTCGGTGTGGTCACAATCACTTGCTCTGCGCGATCCACAACGTGGGCTGCGGTGACGATGAGTCCGCTGGTTGAGGCGACTACGCCGGAGCCAACGCTGCCCACCCGACTGTGTGTATCGAAACCGGGTGCGGGCGTTGGTCCTGGCCGCTCGATCTTGATTGCTACGACGGAGTTTGCGACCGTCGAGGCGATAATTTCGATGGCGTCTGACAGTGCTGAGAGCTGATCGCCCGCGAGTTCAAGCTCATCGGCGGCTTGCTCATCAGATATACGGGAGTTGGTTGCAGTCACGATCGAGTCCCGATGGGTCTGCCCATCGCCAGTGAATTTGGGCCAAATGAGGCAGCCCGATAGTGCTGGATTCTACACTCGCGCCGTATTGCGAGATGCGTCCGGCCGCCAGGGTTACTCGACTGGAATCTGCTCGATACCAGCCAGCCCGACCGCCGTCACTGAGTATGCCGCAGCACGTGTGGCGAACCTGGCGCTTTCAATCGCGTCGCCGCTCTCTCGGAATCGTATGAGATAGAACGCTGCCCAGATGTCACCTGCGCCTGTTGGGTCGACCTCCTCCACTTGCGTGGATGGGATATCAGTCCATGCGCCATAAACGTAGATACTGACGCCATCCTTGCCTCTGGTCTGCGCCACCACACGTGCGGCACGGGACCACGCTTCAGCCTGTGCGACATTGAGTTCACGCGCAGAGACCACGGCGATCTCTATCTTGTTCTCCAACGCGGGAGGCTCAATCGCAGCTGTTGAGACGTTCCCATCCTGATCCCTCGAGCGCAGGAAACCCTGAAGGATCGTGCCCGTGATGGAGTCAGGAAACCATGTGAGCGAATCGATCTCTACTTCACGTACCAACGGACAGATCAGCGCGATATCCGGGCGGCGAAGCTCATCTGGAATATCACTGGCCTTGATGCTGGTGGCGGTTGCTGTGATGGTCTGATGTCTCTCACCAGACGAGAAATCGTTACCGAAAGAGTCGTCTGGTCTGATGGCACGTTGACGATGTTCGCCTGCGGCAGCAACGATTGCAGCTCTTCGGGTGAGCCGTCGGACGTGACGATTGACGAGTTCAGTCCGTGGTGCAGCGCGGCAGCGGCACCGAAACTGACGGTGCCGCCGATCTCAGGCGGGAGAACCTCACCAGAGGCAAGCGTGGTTATGTCGCGGGTGGAGTGTCCAACCGCGACGAACGACCCTGAAGACTGGCTCATGCGTCGCTCCCACGCACCTATGTTCGGACGCTAATCCTTGAGGAGAATCACAACCCGGCGCTGATCACCTTCGCCGCTGCTCTCCGTCATGACGTCTGGGTGTTCGGCCAGCGTCATGTGGATGATGCGTCGATCTGCGGCGGTCATCGGCTGGAGGGTCTGCTCACGCTTGGAATCAACTGCGCGGTCTGCGGCGCTATCTGCCGTCTCCGCCAGGTTCTCCTGCCGACGTTCCCGGTAGCCTTCAACGTCAATCGTGACGTAGCAAGAGCGCTCAATGCGCTTGTTGATGATCATGTTGAGCAAGAATTGCAGCGACTGGAGGGTCTCTCCTCTGCGGCCAATCAACAGGCCTGAGTCTTCACCCTCCAACTCAAATGCGACATCCGAGTCAGTGCTTTCCTCTTCGCTCACAAACGTTTGCACAGTCACGTCCATAGCACCGAGCAAGTATTCCAAGACCTCAGCAGCAACCTTTTCCACTTCTGGATCAGGGCCGGGGTGACGAGGTTCTCGCTCACGATACTCGCGCTGTTGGCGCGGTTCACGCGGCTCTAATTCCTTCGCCGTTGGCGTCTCTACCGGGGTGCTCGACTCTTCAGGGTCATCGTCTGAACTGGCGGCGTCAGCTACCGGTTCAGGAGTTGACTCTGAATCGGCAGAAGCAGGTTCATCATCATTCTGCGGCTGCGAGTCTCCGGGACCACGACCTCTTCCACGCCCGCGTCCTCGGCGATTGCGGCCACCACGACTTCGGCGCGGAGCGCTCTCTTCATCAGGCTCTCCGGCCTCATTCTCAACAGCTTCAGCCTCTACTGGCTGCGCCTCAATGGGTGGAACTGCCTCCCCCGCTTCATCTACCGGGGTGACGTGAATCTCAGCAGCCTCACCCCCGAAGCCAAGTATCCCGGATCGACCGGGATTAACGACGACGATTTCTACTTCTTCTTGATTTAGACCGAGAGTCTCGAGAGCGAGATCGGTTGCTTCGTCTACGGTCTTCGCCGTGAATTGTCGTGTCGGCATCGGATGTGGAACCCTCCATGTCATTGGTGCCTGAACCCGTAGTGCCTGTCCCCACGGCAGAAAGCGTTGGTGAGCTCTCCACCTCAGACGATGCGAACGGATTCTGGCGTCCTGTTACGAAGTACTGAATTACGAACCCAGCTACGTTGGATACAAATATGTAAAACGCTAGGCCGGTTGGGAACTGGAATGTGAAGAAACCAAACATGATGGGCATCATCCACAACATGATCTGGTTCGTTTGCGCCTGTCTTTCGTCAGACGGCTTGGTCATGGTCATCTTTTGGGTGAGCCACATTGATCCGCCCACAAGGACTGGCAGCAAAATATTGATTGGTGCCGGCTGGGCGGAAACAAGTCCAACCAGGTCAAGGCCAAGGAAATCACTGTTGAACGGAACGCCATGTCTGGCCGGGTTCCATGAGTAGAACAGTCCGTCCAGATTGGCCAGACCCTCAGGTGTTGGCGGAACTACCTTGAACAGGGCACGGAAAAGTCCAAACCAGATTGGCATCTGAATCACCATTGGCCCAAGACAGCCAACTGGGTTCACGCCGTTCGTTTTGTACAGCGCCATCGTCTCTCGAGACAGGCCTGCGCGCTCTTCTCGGCTCTTGCCTTTGTACTTCTCTTGCAGCGCCTTAATCTGAGGCTGAAGGCCGCTCATAGCCTTCATTTGCTTGGTCTGCCGTATCGTCATCGGTATCAACAGGAACCGGATTGCGATAGTGAAGACAATGATGCTCAGGCCAAAGTTGTCCCATAGCACGTCATACAGCAGCGCCAGGCTGTTGACCATCGGCCGCATGATGATTTCATTCCACAGAATCCCGAAGATGGCCATTAGCGGCAGTCCTCTCCGTTATCCAGCTTCAAGCAGCCCAATCGCGATCGGTCGTTGGTGGAGAACCACTGCAACTCTCGTTCAAGCGTATGGATATAGATAACTTCCTCTGATATAACCGGCGAAGATTTCACGGCCGATGCAGTTGCGAATTTGCCAAGCTGCTGACCGGTCGCCGTATCGATGACCCAGACATCCTGATCACCGGATGGCACCGCCAGTAATCTCCCTCGAGCAGAACCCGAGGGTCGCGGTGGACCGTCATAGAGAGTTGGAGTGGCCACAATTTGACCCTCAATTTCCACGGGAAAGGACCATGCTGCCTGACCATTGGAGGCATTGACCGCATGCACTTCTCCACCGAGGGTTGAAACGTATGCCACGCCGTCTTCAATCGCGGCCGCTGCCCAGATCCAGCCACCAGCATCGTAACTCCACTCCGTAGATGGGTTGATCGCGTCTCCCGATACCATCCGCGCTCGCGTCGCAAGATCCAGAGAATAGAAGTTATTGCTCAGGTCACCAACAAAAAGTTTCCCATCAACTATCACCGGAGTCGCGGCGATTGCACCTTGCGCTGTGAAGCTCCATAGGAGTCGGTCATCCACGTTGATGATCCCGTCCGAAAGATCAATTGCGTAAATATGCTTATCCAGCGACGTGACGTAGGCGACGCCGTCAACCACAACAGGGGTGCTGAAGATGGCTTCATCGGTTGGGAATGCCCACTTGAGTCGGCTGTCTCCCTGCGGCAATGGATCTGCATCAAGCGCGAACAAGTAGCCGCCGGGATCTTTCTCGTCACCAATGGAGGACGAACCAAAAAGCAGGGTGCTTCCAGTTAGTGCCATCTGACCGACGATCTCTGTTTCAACATTAAATTCCGAAACCCGATCGACTCGATCGCCTTCGTCCTGACCAACTGGCGTGTACTGCTTGGTCCGATCCCAAACCGGCTGCCGAGTCCCCAAGTCTATCCCTGAGACGTTGGCTTCACATTCGTTGCCCTTGCAATCGTATGAGGCGAAAAATGTCGTCGTCGCGGTGATAAGGGGAGTGCCGTATATCTTGCCGGGCTGTTCTGTACTTCGTAGGCGAACGCCAGGGTAAACCGTCTCGACGGTGTTGGTGTCTGTGTTCACACGAACCAGATCACCGTTCTTATCACCCACAATTATTCCATTGTCTGTAACCACAGGGGCAGCCCATCCGCCTGAAGGGTTAAGGCCGCCAGCGCACGCGATGGTCGTGATCAACGACAGCGCAAGAAGCAGACCGACTGAGGATCGACGACGCTTCATGAGGCCGCGTTGAAACATCTTGATGAGAGCCACTATTGAGCACTCCCATGATGGACATCGTGGCCGTGATCATGCGACTCATTTGGCTCTGGCACGGGGTCGTAACCGCCCTGCCGGGTTGGCTGACAGCGCAGAATCCGTCCAGTTCCCAGCCTGATGCCTTTGATTACGCCGTGTTTCTCAATAGCTTCGGCAGCAAATGCCGAGCATGTGGGTTCATAACGACACTGACCAGGCCAGTACGGAGAAATTGCGACTTTATATAATTTTATGAGGAGAAGAGGTAGGATTTTCATCGAATATTGGGAGGGCGATTTAGTGCCCCCCAACTGGGATTGTCGGCCTCCATGCCAACTGTGTCCACTATTTATATCAAGTCCGGGGCTGCACGGCTACCTTAAGCATCACTGCTCTCCGCCAGAACACCGGTCCTGAGGAGCAGCTCTTTCAGGGCTTTGCGAATCTCAAGATACGTAGCATCCGCCACACCAGACCTTGCAATTACGACTACATCATTTCCGGGTACGGAATCAAACGTTCGCGCGTTTTCTCTGATGAGCCGCTTGACCCGATTCCTGGTAACTGACCCGCCAACGCGTTTGCTTACAGAAAGTCCCCAACGCGTAACGGGCAATTGCGATGGCGCCGCTGTAACAACAAGCAGTCGATTAGAAACGCGTCTTCCTCGACGCCGTACGGATTCGAATTCCTCACGGCGTTTCAGGCGCTGATCGCGACTGAACATTGAATATCAAGCGGCGGCGGTCGCTAGACCGTCAGCAAGGCGCGACCGCGTTGCCGTCTGCGGGCAAGGACTCTTCGTCCTGCCTTGGAAAGCATTCGGCGACGGAATCCGTGGACTCGTGCTCGCCTTCGTTTTTTGGGTTGATAAGTTCGTGTAGGCATTATTTCTCTATTTTTTTGTGAACCTAAAGATTATACGCTCAGACCTCTCCTTGTCCGCTACTTCTGCCCCCCAAAATGGAGCTCGCGTTTGCGGGATGGCGTCTGTGGACTTAAAATCAATATTAGTCAATTGGTGATTGGCTGGTTATTGGTCGTTGACCAACCAGTGCAACGCCTTCTCTATCAGCACACACAGGGAGTGTATTAATAGTGGCTACTGAACCTGAAGTCTCGGCCGACGCCCCGTCGGAATTGCAGATTACTGTCGCTCTTGCTGAATACATTCAGACGGTTAGCGAAGATGACAAGCAGAAGGCGCAGCCGGAACTGGCCAGGTTCAGCCGATGGGTAGGTCCAGACCGATTGGTCTCCGCCCTCGCTCCTCCTGAAATTGGTGAATACGGAGACATCGTCAGTGCCCGTGGCACCGCCCCAGATGCCGCTGAAAGGCTCGCCGCAGTAAAGGCATTTCTGGCATATCTAAAGAAGCGGGGTCACATTGAAGTTGGGCTTGCCCAGCACCTGCGAGTTCGAAAAGCACGAGCTTCCACTCTCTCCAAGAACAAGCAAGAAGCGCCCGTCATTCGGCTCACCAAGGAAGGCCATGCTGACATCACGCAGAAGCTTGAGGACTACCGCTCCCAGCGCCAGTCCCTTGCTACGCAGATCCATCGTGCAGCGCAGGACAAGGACGTTCGTGAGAATGCCCCACTTGAGGCCGCTCGTGAAGCTCAGGGCCTCCTCATGTCCAAGATTGCAGAGGCAGAAGCAACTCTCCGCCACTCTGAAATCATTGAGGACGATGGCACCGGTTCCCGCAAAGAGATGGTCATGCTGGGAAGCAACATCACTCTGCAGGACGTAACTGGCGGCCGACCGATGGCCTACCAGATCGTTGAGCCGAACGAAGCAAACCCTCTCAACGCCAAGATCTCAAACGCATCGCCAGTAGGCGCCGCGGTTCTGGGTAAGGCAGTTGGGGACAAGATCACCGTGACCACGCCACGAGGCGAGCAGACATACGAGATTGTAAAAACTCGGTAGACTGCGCCAGACACTAAATTCACGAATTGACTCACTCCTGCTGATTTAGCGCTCTCCCGCGCGCGAGGGGATATCCGATAAAAAACTGGTACATTCTGGGATTCGTCGCATTGTTGATGGTCCCCGCAGTTCTTTACCGAACCGTCCTAAATCTGCCGGAGCCGTGGATGGAGTCGGTCATTTTTGGTGTCGGGATTATTGGTGACGCATTCCTTTTGGCTTGGGCGGCAGAGGCCGCTCAAGTTGAGATTTCAGCCGGGCTTGCGATCGCGGTAGTAGCGCTATTAACGGTTCTTCCTGAATATGCCGTGGATATGACGTTTGCCTGGAAAGCAGGAACAGACTCTGCACTGCCAGCATTCCTGGCAGGTACTGGCCCTGAGCCGAGCTCACTGGAGCTCCCAGCAGCTAACCTGACAGGCGGTAACAGACTTCTCTCTGGATTTGGTTGGCCGCTGATCATTTTGTTGTTTTACTGGCGACGCAGAGAGTACGTCCATCTCACCAAAGAGCTATCTCCGGAGATCATCGTCCTTGGCCTCGCCGGGATCTACTCAATTTTGATCTTCGTGCGCGGCGAGATCTCACTCTGGGATTCAGGCGTCCTGATTGTTCTCTTCCTCGTCTACCTGTGGCTAATCTCGAAAGCCAGTCACGATAGTGCCGACGAAGAGGCAATGATCGGCCCGCCCGGAGCGATCTCCGGTCTACCAAAAGTGAAGCGTCGGGTGGTTATACTGGGGCTGTTCGCCGCCGCTGGTGCAGTGGTAGGTATTTCCGCTGAACCGTTCGCCGATGGCTTAGTCCTCACCGGAACAAGATTTGGAATCGACGAGTTCATCCTCGTCCAGTGGTTGGCTCCACTCGCTTCCGAATCACCAGAGATCCTGGTTGCTGCAATCTTCACGTTGCGCGGGAACCCGCTCTTTGGAATGGCTGCACTAGTCTCCGCTACAGTAAACCAGTGGACCCTTCTTGTCGCGTCTCTCCCAATTGCCTTCAGCCTGGGTCTTGGTGAGGCACATGCACTGCCGCTAAACGACAGGCAACAGGCAGAAATATTTCTGACATTTGCCCAGATCATCTTCGCTGTAGTGCTCATCGCCAAGCTGCGAATCGGCTGGATGGGCGCGGCCGTGCTTGGTCTGGTGTTCGTAACCCACCTCGTCTTCAACACAACTGAGGCGAGATACATCTACGGAATAATATTCTTTGTTCTGACCGCCGGAATGATGATTGCTCAGCCTGAGCATATAACCGGTCTACGAGACAGAGCATTCGATTTCTGTGATGCGCTTAAAGAGAGAGCCGGAATTACATGACGACTGCGGTGCGCTCGGATTCGGCCCAACTGCAACATGAGCTGAGTAGCGTGGTTGAGGGCGAAGTCCGATTCGACCCGTACTCCAAAGCTCTCTACTCCACTGACGCTTCCATCTACCGGATGGAGCCCGTTGGCGTAGTCATCCCAAAGCACTCCGCAGACGTTCAGGCCGTAATTGAGACTTGCCATCGCAACGGCGTATCTGTCCTTCCTCGTGGTGGTGGAACCGGCCTGAGCGGTCAGACCGTCAATCACGCGGTGGTGATCGACTTTTCCAAGTACATGCACGATGTGCTGGAGGTTAATCCGGAGGAACAGTGGGTTCGGACACAGCCCGGCATCACGCTGGATGAACTGAACCGGCAGATCCGCCCGCATGGCCTGATGTTTACGCCTGACCCAAGCACCTCCAGTCGCGCGAATGTCGGCGGAGCGATGGGCAACAACTCCTGTGGATCACACTCAATCCTCTACGGCAAGACGGTTGATCACGTCCTTGAGATGGACGTGACACTTTCAGACGGCTCGCAAACAGTCTTCAAAAATGTTGAAGGTGGAGCGTTGGAGTCAAAGCTCGCCCTGAGCGGTCTTGAAGGCGAAATATACCGCGGCGTTCGAGAGATTTCCGATCGCTCCGCAGGCCTGGTAAAAGCGCGATTTCCGAAAATCCTCCGACGAGTAGGCGGTTACAACATTGACCGCACCAACGCCGGGACAGAGATCAATCTCTCCGAACTCATGGTTGGCTCAGAAGGCACCCTTGCGGCGGTCACGGCAGCCAAACTCAACCTGGTGCGAATACCAAAGCACAAGGTCATGGGCGTCATTCATTTCAACGGTCTGATTGAGGCGATGGAAGCCACTGTGGCGACCCTAGATGACTCACCCTCCGCCGTGGAACACATCGGCGAGATGATCATCAATCAAGCACGGCAGTCCCTGGGATTCGCCCGCTCGCTCGATTTCCTGCAAGGCGAACCATCGGATATTTTGGCCGTTGAGTTCAGCTCGGATGATGAGGAAGAGGCTAGAGCCAAACTCGATCATCTGGAAGCCCGGTTGCAAAAAGATAAGCTGGGATACGCGTTCACGAAACTGTATGACGGTGCCGCTCAGGGTCGGGTTGTCGCCATGCGACAGGCTGGTCTGGGCCTCATGATGAATGTGCCCGGTGACGCGAAGCCACTACCATTTGTTGAAGATACGGCTGTTTCTCCGGAGCGGCTGCCGGAGTACGTGGCCAGATTTGATGAAGTGGTCAAGAAGCACGGCACAGTGGCCGGGTACTACGGCCACGCCAGCGTAGGTTGCCTCCACGTTCGCCCGCTAGTCAATGTCAAGACATCTGACGGAGTTCAAAAACTCCACGATATAGCATCCGATATTGCTGATTTGGTCAAAGAGTTCGACGGAGCGATGACCGGTGAACACGGCGATGGAATCGTGCGCGGCTTCTGGACTGAGAAGATGTTTGGCCCCGAACTCACCGACTCATTCCGTGATGTGAAGCGGGCGTTCGATCCCACCGGAATCATGAACCCGGGAAAGATCTTTGACACGCCTCACATCAAAGAAAACCTCAGGTTTGGGCCGGAGTACAAGGCTCAGACCATAGAGACCCGGTTGGATTTCACGGAAGAGGAAGGCTTCGCCGCAGCCATTGAAAAGTGCAACGGTGTTGGTGCCTGCAGAAAGCTAAATGCTGGGGCGATGTGTCCGTCATACATGGCGACACATGAAGAACAGCACACAACACGCGGTCGGGCAAACGCACTCCGGGCCGCTATGTCTGGATCACTTCCAGTGGAATCGTTTGCCAACGATCAGTTGAAAAACATCCTAGATCTCTGCATCGAGTGCAAATCTTGCAAGTCTGAGTGTCCATCCAACGTGGACATGGCGAAGATTAAGTACGAGTTTCTGTACCAGTACTACAAGAAGCATCGCGTGCCGGTGCGGAGCCGTATCGTTGGCAATATTCATCGCCTGAACGCAATCGCATCACCCATCGCCCCGATTGTGAACTTCGTCAACGGCTTGGGAGTGACCCGATGGCTGACTGAAAAGGCGATCGATGTGTCCGCAGATCGGCCAATGCCACCAATCGTCAGGAACACATTCCAGAAGTGGCATGGCAAGCACAAGCCAAACACCACTGGCTCCCGCGGCGAAGTGATTCTGTTCCATGACACGTTCATGAACTTCAACCATCCCAGCGTTGGAATAGCAGCAACCCATCTGTTAGAAGCGCTGGGTTACTCCGTCACCATCCTCAAAGATCGTAAGTGTTGCAGCAGGCCATTGATCACAAAGGGACTGCTGGACCAGGCGGGCGAGAACACACGCCACAACGTAGACCTCATGCACCCGTACGTTGAACGCGGCGTGAAGATCGTGGGCTGCGAGGCCAGTTGCGTGTCAGCAATGACCGACGACTGGCCATCGTTGCTGGGCAATGACCCTAAAGCGAAGGCTGTGGCCGCTGCCGTAACGACCGTTGAAGAGCTTATCGTCGAAGCACAGAGCGACGGTGGCGAGCAGATCGATTGGTCCAATGCTTCCAAGGAAGTTCAGTTCTTTGGCCACTGCCATCAGCGCGCGCTGACCGGAACCTCAGCCTCCGTAATGGCACTCAATCTGCCGCCCAATTTCGAAACGAGCGAGATATCAGCGGGCTGCTGCGGTATGGCGGGGTCGTTTGGCTACGAATCGGAACACATTAACGTGTCAGTCCAGATCGGCGAAGACCGGCTCTTCCCTGCGGTGCGCTCCGCAGGATCAAACGTGGAAGTCGCAACCACCGGGATCAGCTGCCGTGAGCAGATTGGCTTCAACACGCCAAAGACCTCAAGGCACATCGTAGAGATTCTGGCCGACGCCCTGCCTGAGCAGCCCTAGTCGATAAGTCGCGTCATCGCGATTCCCCGCTCTCCTGCCACACCGTACAAGACGTAGACATCGTCGCCATCTTCGAACACGCCGGGATCGCGCAGTTGGTTCACCGGGTAGTCGATTGCACCTCGGGCTGAAGGTACGAGCGGCTCGTTCACACCTTCCCAATCATGCGTCGGACGCAGCAGTTCTCGGGAGTTGCGAATCTCCCAGTCCATCCAGTCGCTGCTCAAGTCGATCTCACCAACCATGATTGATTCAGGCACCTCGCCCACCAACGTGTGGAACACATGCAGGCTGGTGCCGCGGATGAGAACCGCTACATGACGGGCGTTGCTGGGAAATATCGTAGGACCTTCTACCATTCCCGATAGGCGATCCTTTGAACGATAGACCTTGCCCGGCATACCGATGGCATACCAGTATTCCTGATGCTCAAACACGCGAAAATACGGAGCGCCCAGGATCTCTGGAGCCGCTGTGAAACGAATGCCATCGTCTGAGACTGCCACCCGCGTGCGCTGAGACGAGCCAGTCTCCTCAAGGTGTCCGTGGTAGTACATGATGAACCGTTTGTTGGCGTGATCCACGTGAACATCAGGCGAGGCGATGTGATCGAAGAAGTATGAATCGGCCAGATCTAGCACACCCGGCTTGATCGTGGTGTACGGACCTTCCGGCGAATCAGCGAACGCGAGTCGAATATACGCGCCGTTGTGGTGTCCGAAGTACATGTGATAACGGCCCAGCGGGTTTGGAACCCAGTCTGGCACCTTGATCAGGGACGGACCGTTAATGTTCTCGCCCATTCGATCATCCATATGCGGGACGATGATTGGATTATCCGACAGTCTTTCCAGACTGAACTTACCTTCTGACATGCTAATTCCGTGGGAGTTCCAGTTTGATTCGATTGCGTCATCGTACTATCGCTCAAGAGTCTTGAATCACCCAATCTGGCGGCACCCCATTTTGGCGCCACTAATATGAGGTCTTGCATGGCTGACGATATGAAAACCCTGCTAGTCGACTGTGAGATCAAATAAGCAATGGCAAGCATGCCCGAGCTTTAGCCCAAGCCCTAAACAAATAAGGCCACTCCTGAACTTTGGAGTGGCCTCTTTGTTTACTACGTTCGAATTGGAGCACTACTTCTTGTAGAGAGAGTCTTCCTTTGACTCAGGATCCTCGCGGATCATTGAGGTCTCTGCCACCATCAGTGGCTCACGCAGCCGACGTCTGCGGTCCCGTTCCTGCGCAACCCTGTCCGCCAGAAACGATTTCATCATTGACTGGTACGGCACGTCCCGTTCGTTAGCCATGCTCTTGAGTTGATCCAGCAGAGCATCAGGTAGACGGATGGAGATGGTGGTTGTGGAGGGTTTCAGGCGCGGTAGATTTCCTTCAACTGAGTTGTCCCAATCAAAGAAATCAACCACGTCATTCTCTTCCCAGAAGGTCCTCTCAGAACCTTCATCCGGGAAATCTGGTGCATCGCGCCGTGGCGTTCTGTCACTCATACATCCTCCTTTCTCTGCGTCCCATAGACCTTGCAGAGATTACCCGTATCTGATCTTCTCTAATCGTAAAAACCTCCGTCAACAAATGGCCTTCAGAGGTCTGACCAAGCGCGGCAAACCTATCTTCTTCCGGTGAGCGGCCCAAGCTTTGGGCAACCCTGATGGGGCGGTTAAAGAACACTTCTTCAGCTTCCGTATTTGAGACCCGATATTTCTCCCAGTTCTTACTGGAATTGCCATCATCCCACTGGAAACCTGTGCACTCTTCAAGCCTGTTCAGAGCGCTACTCACTGAACAAAGTGTATATTACCAATATATACATTATAAACTATTCTACTCTCCACGATCATGACCACATAGTCTGCTGCTTGGAGCCCCACGCGCTGCGTGCGGCCTTCACGTAGCCTTCTGGAGGATGGATCTCAACCGGTGGGTTGGCACGAAGTGCAGCTTCATCCATATCCAGCCCAATTCCCGGGCCAGTGGGAACGTCAAAGTAGCCATCCACCTGCTTCGGGAACTCACCCACCACAACCTCGTCAAACCAGGGGTGATGGCCACCTTCCTGAATCATGAAGTTAGGCGTGCATGCATCAAGTTGTAGCGCTGCCATCGTGTTGATTGGACCGTAAGGATTGTGCGGCTGAATTCCCACGTAGTAGGCCTCCGCCATTGCGGCGATTTTCTTCAACTCTGAGATTCCGCCAGCGTGGCAGATATCGGGCTGAATCAGGCCGACTACCTGCTTCTCCAGAAGCTCTACAAATCCCCACTTTGTGTATAGGCGCTCGCCGGTAGCAAGCGGTATCGACACCGCGGCCGCAACCTGTGCCATCGCGTCGATGTTCTGCGGCGGCACCGGCTCTTCAAACACGTATGGGCGCAGCTCTTCGAGGGCGTTTCCGATTCGAATTGCAGACGTTGGGCTGAGCCGACCGTGGCATTCCACCAGCAGTTCAACGTCATCCCCTACTGCCTCACGAACAGCTGTGACGATAGCGATTGCCTCGCGCTCAGCTTCTGCGCTGATGAATATCCCTGTGTGGTGGAATGGGTCGCCCTTGAGTGCCGTAAGCCCCGTGCTGACCTGCTGCAACGCATGCTCAACTGCAAGCTCCGGGGTATCGCCATCAAATCGTCCGTACGTCCAGATTTTCTCTCGCATGGGACCGCCAAGGAGCTCGTACACCGGCACTCCAAGCGCCTTGCCTTTGATGTCCCACAGGGCGATCTCAATACCGCTTATCGCGGCCATATGGATCACTCCACCTCGAACGTTGTGGTAAAGGTGATACAGCTCCTGCCAGTGCTCCTCTATGCGTCCCGGATCCTTGCCGATCAGCGTCGCGCCCATCTCATCAACCATGTTTGCGACCGCCACCGGACCACACGTTGATTCGCCCCATCCGATGATGCCTTCGTCCGTCTCCACCTTCACATAGACGTAGTTGCGCCTGGCCCCCGGGCTGGATATTGCGGACGCACTGACAATTGCTTCAACGTTGGTGATCTTCAATGTGATGACTCCCGCTAATGGTTTGCGGGAGCATACACCGAGAAGTGCGTAGGTACCGAATGAACCTCAGAGCTATGTTTCAGTTCACTCTGAGGGTGAATTCATGGTCATTTTCCGCAGTCGTGAACCGACCACTGCGATCAGAAGTGCGAGCGCCAAGCCGACTGCTGCCATGCTGGCGACCGCTGAGCCAGGTGAGAAGATTTCCGCCAACCACCCCGCCGTGAATCCCCCAATCGCTCCGCCACCCCACGTCATCTGCTGTACGCCCAACAACCGCGCTCTGGAACCCTGAGGCACCACTTCAATAATTACCCTGGATTGCAAGACACCAATTAGCGATGCGAAGGCTCCCATAATGCCCAGAAGCAAGATCGTCGTCGGCAAGTGCTCGAGAGGGCGAGTGGGATTGCCACGATGTGAACGACAATCATTCCCACAAGAAACCAGCGACCTGTCTTCACAAGGCGAATCCCGATCGAGGCAAGAACCAGTACGCCAATTGCCTCCCCGGCTGGCATCGTCCCCTCTAGCGCCCCAAGCAATCCAGAACCACCATCAAATGTATCCGTCGCGAAGATCGGTGCAAGTGAGATGTAGTTGAACGCCATCACTTCGCCAACGAATCCAACGGCCAGCAGCGTCCGGAGAGTTGGATTCTGCCAGGCATATGTGATGCCATCTGCAAATGTGCTGAAGATGCTATTCGATGTGCTTATTCCTGGTTTCGCCGTTGATCCCGCATCGTCTTGATCATCTCTGGCCGCACCAAATGGAACCATGAACGCTGACACCAAGAATGCTGCTGCGATCCCGAAAAGTACGTATTCCGCAGATACAAAAATTAGTATCCCGCCCGTCAAGAATGGCGACGCCAAAAATCCGCCGGTGATCCCCAGCTCCTCCATGGATATAGCGCTTGTTAGATCCTTCTTCGGCACAACATCGGCTGTCAGGGCACGGCGTGCCGGTACCGTCCCCCCCGACACCGTCGCACTGACAACGTTGAGAATAAGAAGCGCCCACACCGCTCCCGCTTCAATCAATACGCTCAGTGCAAGCAGAATCGAAAACAGCGCTCTGGAGGCCATTCCCCAGCGCAATATGAGTGCCCTCCCAAACCTGTCTGCAGCGGCACCACCCAGCGGCCCTGCAAATATCTGGGGCGCAAGGAACGTGGTAATCACCAGGGACACCAGCACCGGTGAGCCGGTCTCCTCCACGATGACCCAGCCAAGCGAAATAAAGATCGCCCCTTGCGCAAAGGTGCCCAGAAATGTGATGACAAACAGGCGGCGAAATACGGGCGTATCAAATGCTGAAAGCGCCGGAATACGGGTCGTCAGCGACATGCGGTCATGCCGTTCAGCCGATCGCCGTGCGAATGCGTTCGATCTGCGTGCGGCTCAACTCAGCAAAATATTCATCGTTGTGAGATATCGCCCAGGGAATACTTCCGATAGCGGTTACCAGGCTTAGGGTGTTGAGCAGCAAGCCTTCATCTTCAGTTGGCTCGCGCCCATAGCCCTCAAAGTACGCGTCCCGCAGATGCGGCTCCCGATGAAAGTGGTCGTACTCCATCCGCTGGACATCTTGTAGCCACAGATCCCAACGCGTGCGTTCCCAGTCGATCACCCCAAAGCCGGTGCCCTCTTCGTTACGTTGGATCAGCCAGTTTCGGGGAGAGAAATCCATGTGGCACGGCACGCGTTGAAGTCCAGGCAGCGAGCTCGCCTCGTGGATCAACTCTCGCACCCAGGTAGCAGTCTGCTCGTCGATAGCTTCCTCACCCGCGCTCAAGTAGTAGTCCAACCGGTCTCGCAAATACTCCGCGGGATCAATCCCATCTGGATCAGGAATTCCAACATCGTGCAGTTTGCGTATGAACCTCCCAGCCATCTTAAACATCAGAGTGCATTCATCAGATGAAACGGGCGTCTCGTCCAGCAGTTCTCCCTCAACTTCCGTCATCAAGATCACGGCCAGGTCATCATCACGTGAAATAACCCTGGGCGATTGCCACCAGGTCTGCACTCCCAACGCCGGTACGAACTGCTCAAGGCCGATTAACTCACGCTCATACAAAGTGGCCGATTCATGGTGCTTCAGCCACGCCAGTGAACCATCGCTACTCCGCAAGCGCCACACGATTGATGGCCGACCAAAGTCACGCGAACGATTCTCGATCTGAACCGCAGATCCTATTTGGCGTTGTGCGTAGTCAACGAACTGCTGATTGTCTGGGTGCTCCGGGCTGTGAAACGCCGGTTTAGTCACGAATCACCGGAGTATACGACGACTTCTTTATCCAGCCTGTCAGCAAGTCTGTCGCGCTCTATCTCGAGAACATAATGCGTTTGCAAATTGATCCAAAAGCGCTCTGACATGCCAAAAAACCGGGCGAGCCGAAGAGACGTATCGGCAGTGATTCCTCGCTTGCCGTGAACAATCTCATTGATCCGACGCGCTGGAACACCTATGTCTTTGGCCACACGATACTGAGAAAGTCCCATGGGAGTCAGAAATTCCTCCATGAGGATTTCTCCGGGATGTATAGGGGGCAATTGCTGTGTACTCATTGATTTCTCTCAGTGATAATCAACCGGCTCCACATCTTCTGGTCCACGTTCGCTCCAATGGAAACAGATACGCCACTGGTCGTTTACTCGAATGCTGTGCTGTCCCAGACGATCCCCACGGAGTGCCTCCAGACGATTGCCCGGAGGTACCCGCATATCCAGAAGACTCTCCGCCGCGTTCAGCATCAATAGCTTTCGGAGAACCGACCGTTCCAATGCCTGCGACATACGAGGTAGACGCTGGCGGCTAAATAGCCGCTCGGTGCGAGAGTCTGCAAAGCTTCGGATCATTAGCCATATAGTAACGCATTGCGTTACTAACGGCAAGCGTTACTAGTGCAAGCGAATCTTCGCTCACTCTCCCACCAACCTCAAATAGCTTCCGTACCGATTCGCAGCGATATCACCGCGCTCAACGGCTGCCTTCACGCCGCAATCTGGTTCGGAATCGTGGTGGCAATCCCGGAACTTGCAGAGTTCTGCAGGTTCAGTGAACTCAGGGAAGTAGGCAGGAATCTGTTCTCTCTTGATGTCCCATAGTCCCAGCGATCTAACGCCGGGCGTATCGATTATCTGGGAGCCATCAGACCACTCGATCAACCGGGACGTGGTGGTCGTATGGCGGCCGCGCAGCTCCGTTCCCACTGCGCCGGTGTACTGCGTATCAGTGCCTGTAACGGCGTTTGCGATAGACGACTTCCCAACCCCGCTGTGTCCGGTAAGAACTGCGGTCTTGGACTTGATCCGGTCTTGTAGCACGTCGATCCCATCGCTGGTTTCGGCTGATACAGGAACTATTTGTATACCGATCTTCCGAAAGATGGATAGCGCTTCATCATCCGGTGGGGCAAGGTCAATCTTGTTGATACATATCAGCGGCTCGACACCGCCGTACTGACACATCACAAGATATCGGTCTATCAGCCGCGCCCTGAACGGCGGAGAGATCGTGGACGCCACTATCACTGCGATATCTACGTTGGCGGCGATCACGTGCTCGTTGGAACCGCGTGAGGGATCCCTCGAGGCGTCGAATCGTAATCGCGCGATGCGAGCTTTTCTGGGATGTATAAGGACGATCTTGGCGAGCCCGTCATTGATCTCGATATCGACACGATCGCCAGTTACAACGCCTTCGGGATACTCCTCGGCTTGTAGGTTCTCAGCTGAGCCTTCGCCGAGGCCATCGTCTCGCCTGACGACCGCCGCCATACCCTGGCTTGATACGACGGTACCCAGTCCGCTGGTGGCAGCCATATCCCACGCAGGCGAATCTGAGCTACCGCCTGACGTTGTTGCGTCCGCATGAGCGCCTGCCTGGTCACGACGCTCTTGCAGGCGTCGTCGCTTGCGCGCGATTTGTTTTGGTGTTGGTTTCTTTGCCAATCTGGTTCTCTCTAAAGCTAAAAACCGATATTGACCGGCTTTTCTAGGTGTGGGCGTGTGAGTTGATTACACATCCCTGCTGAACCAGGCGCTCTAAGCGCTGAATCGCTCCCCGAGGGGACTAACGATCGTTCAGGAGGAACGCGTCAAATGACACTGAGACAATGGCTAACATCTCGATTCCTCCTTCAATGACACGGCCGGTTCGCCGCGTCTGCTAATGCTTTCCACTTGGCATGATCAACGAAGAATAGCACGAAAACGCCCCAACGGATCACTCCACCGAGGCGTGCCTGAGGGGATTTGTGAGGCGGAATTTAGTCGACCTGGACGTCGTTCATGAACGTTCCGATCGGGACCACACGCACAATTCCGGGCTCTGGTGTAGGTGCTTCGGGCAGGTCAGATGCATTTACGACAACCGGACCAACGGCCGGGCCAACCGAGGCGCTGGATGATCCTGATACAGCACCTTCTGTTCGCTCGACATCGGGATCCTGCGTTGGTGGAGCGGGCTCGCCAAACGCTATTCCCTGAGGAGGAAAACTGTCCGCTGGCAGTTCGCCAGGCACAGGCATCGGCATCGGATCTACGTCAGGCTTGCTGATAGAGACTGAGCCATCTGGCAGCGTTGTCACTTCGCCATCAAACGCAGTTACCGGCTCGCCCTCAATGAATAGCGGCTCGGGAATACCGATCGCTTCTGCATTTACGCCAAGATCATTGGCGGTTGGCAGAGTTTGGGTCTGCGGGTCTGTGATCGCACCTGGAGAAGTCGCTTCGTCGTCTCTCAGCGCGAGCGCCGTTGGCACTGCAACTGCAGCGACGAGAGCTGCGATCGCCAGCGTTGAAATCGCGACCTTGAGCTTGTTCTGGTTGTTCATTGTTCGATCCGTGTTTTTGAGTTTGTTTGTTGTCTACATAGATACAAACGCAGGACTGCATCATTTTGTTCCCGAACAACAAAAAGCCGGTCCCAACACGGGACCGGCTTGTGTTTTCGAAGACTTTTGTTGGCTTAGAGGGCGTCGGCCAGTCGGTCAACTTCTCGCGCTCGCAGTGCCACGTTCACCCGCAGTTTCTCCAGATGCTGTTCAAGCATCAGTCGGCCCTGCGGAACTTCGTGGTCCTCAAAGAACTTGAGTACATCTTCTGCCTGTTCGGGGCGTGATAGCGCCTTCACCCCGGAGAGCATTCGGGCGATGGTGTTTGTCGGGTACTTCTCAAACATCTCATCCCAGTTGTCTTTGATGTGCTGCCATGCCCTGGAGCCATGCTCACGATTCATCATGCAGTAGGCCACAACGTACGGCGCGTTCTGCGTACGTATCTCATCGTTAAGAGTCATCTCCAGGGTACGTTCTATCTGAGCCTCATCAGGGAAGCCTGCAAGCGCGTACATGTAGCGCGTTTCCTCTTGAGGGGTGGCAGCATCCTTGAACGTGGCCAGGAATGAGTCGTAGTCGGACTCGGTCCCTTTATTGGCAACGACCGATGTGACGGCCGCTGCAACGTTAGGCTCAATCGACCCCGCATCCTCAGCGTAGCGCGCCTGCATCTCTCGAGCGGTGGCTTGCGTTGCCGGATCGTTACCGGAGATTCCCATCGTGCGGATCAGCAAGCTTCGTAGCTCAAGATCACGCTCAGACTCACCCGGCGTGGCCTCCCAGCCCAACCGACTGTGCGCAGGTCCCGCCAGATCGCGGACTCGCTCTCGGAAATTATCAAGCGCAGCGCCATCCAGGATACGGCTCAACTGCGTGAGACCACCCGTGAGTGCCGACCAGACGTCTGGATCTGTCTCGTTAGCGAATCCATCTGCAAACTTTAGGTACTCTAGCGACGAGGTACCGCCAGATATCACGGATGACCACGTGTCATCCGCGAGTCCATATCGCTCGATGCTTGCCAGGTCATCTGCCATGGACGCAGTTAGTGCGGCCAGAAGAGGTTGCGAGTACTCAACGCGGTAGAAGCCATCACCACCAGCGTTGACAAGTACCGTCTCAACATCAGAATCAAACGTCACTTCTTCTGAGCCAGACTCAAGCAGCACTCTTCGCTCTTCACTGCCCAATGCCGTGGTTACCCGCATGACAACAGGAACTGACCACAGAGTTGAGTTATCTTCCGCCGTGTAGAAGAATCGGCGCTGTCCCAGCGTCACTATGCGGCTGTCTGCCGACAATTCAGCGCTGATGATTGGGAAGCCCTTCTGGAATATCCAGGAGTCCATTATGCGACGCGCAGGCTGATTCGTGACCTCCTCAATGGCGTCCCACAGATCGCCGGTCTCCGTGTTCCCGTAGGAATGCTTCTTCAGGTAATGGCGAATACCGTCCCTGAAGTTTTCCTCGCCAAGATACTGCTCCAACATTCGCAGCACAGAACCGCCCTTTTCGTACGTGAGCAGGTCAAACATTCCCTCCGCATCTTCAGGAGAGTTGACCTCCAACTCGATGGGGCGAGTCTTCGATAGGGAGTCCACGTCAAACGCCATTGAGCGCTCGAGACCAAACTGAACCCATCGCTCCCACTCTGGATGGAAGGCGTCCACAGCCATCGTCGCCATGAACGTTGCGAAGGCCTCGTTCAGCCAGATTCCATTCCACCAGCGCATCGTGACCAGATCGCCAAACCACATGTGCGCAAGCTCATGCGCGATCACATCAGCAACTCGAGTCAGTTCACTCTGTGTGGCCTTGTCACGGTCAAGCAGCAGCAGTACTTCACGGAATGTAATACAGCCCACGTTTTCCATCGCTCCGGCAGCAAAGTCTGGGACCGCCACCAGATCGACCTTCTTGTCGGGATACGGAATGTCGTAGTACTTAGAGAAATGCTTCAAGCAGAACTCGCCAACCTCAAGCGCGTAGTCGGCCAAGTGTCCCTTGCCGATGGGATGCACGATCCGCAGCGGCACGCCGTCCACGTCGACCGGATCGGTAGCCTCGAAAGGCCCAACGATGAACGCCACGAGGTACGTCGACATCTTCATCGTGTCGGCGAACACAAGCTTCCGTTTGCCGTTGCCAAGGTTATCGTCAGAAATCTCTGGCCCGTTGGAGATAGCGAACTGATCTTCTGGAACAATCAGCGTCACGCCGTATGTCGCCTTGAAGTCAGGCTCGTCAAAACACGGAAAGGCTCGACGAGCATCCGTGGACTCAAACTGCGTGGTAGCAATCGTGTGCTCTACGCCATCGTCATCCGTGAACCGTGAGCGGTAAAAGCCGCGCAGCTTGTCGTTCAGAATGCCGGTGAACTTCAGCGAGATTATCGCCTCTCCCGGTTGAAGGTCCGCGCCAAACTCAAGAGTGGCCCGAGTCAGCTCCTCATCCATCGAAATGGACGATGCCCGCACTCCGCCCACCGATGCAGACTGGATCTCTATCTCAGCAGAATTTAGAACAATTGAAGACGTCGCGGCTTGAATATCAACAGTGATATCGACCTCGCCAGAGAATGTCGCAGCGTCCAGATCAGGCTCGAGCGTGAGCGCATAGTGGGACGGAAGTACCGTGCGGGCAAGTCGGTAGGGATTATCGGTGGTCAAGTTGCGGGTACCTCATGTTTTAGAACAAACAGAAAACCAGAAGTCGAGAATAGCAAAACCCAGACCTAATTACTTAACTACGCCTGCATCCCATCACCACTCCACCCGTTCGCCACATCCACACAGCGGTAGAACTCCACGCCTTCGTGGGACTTCATGTGGGTGATGAGGCGACGTAATGCTTCCATGCGGGAATGGCGGCCGGTTACGTAGGGGTGCATGGTGAGGATCATGGCACCGCCTTCACGGTAGGCGCCGTCGAATTCCCACTGCCATGCTTCGAGCGTGTCATTGGGGCTTGATAGCGTGGACATCCTGCCCTGGACTGGCGACCACGAGTAGTACGGAACATCGTCCAGCGACCAGTGGACTGGGATCTCCACGATCTTATCGTCGCCAACTTCAAACTCGTACGGCTTATCGCTGCCCATCAGGCTGGAGTCGTATACAAAACCGCGCTCGACCAGCAGCTCCAGTGAGTGCTCGCTCAACTCCCACGATGGCGATCGATAGCCAGTTGGCCGCTCCCCCGTAATGCCTTCCAGTATGCCGGAACCACGATCCAAGATTTCGGCTTCTTGCTCACGTGATTCCAGCGTTCCTGGAGGCTCGTGAAGGTAGCCGTGGTGGGCGACCTCATGACCTGCATCTGCGATGCTCTTCACCTCATCCGGCCACCGCTCGGCAACCCATCCGGGCACAAAGAACGAGGCAGGAATAGCCTCTTCTTCCAACAGTCTCAAGATGCGGGGCAGGCCGACGTTTGGGCCAAATTCACCCAGCGATAACAGGCTTGGCTTATCAGCGAGCGAGGGATCTCGGTTCAGCGCCCCCGACGGCCCGTCAAGATCAAACGAGAGCATCACACCAATACGAGTATCGCCCGGCCAAATACCTGTCATGAGTCCACTCCCTGTTTAGCCGACGAGCGAAACCACATCGTCGTATGCGTGCCGCTTGGTGATGAGACCCGAGTACAGGAAGACGTCCAACGCTGCGTCGTACGACTCCTGGCTGATGGCGGTGTCCGGGTTCCAACAACCCAGTCCCTGGTAGAACTCAATCGTCTTCGCCAGCACGCCCTGATCGATATCCGGGAAGAACGATTTCTCAGCCGCAGCGATCTCCGCTGCCGGTGTCTCATTCACATAGGCACGAGACTTTCTGTATGCGCGAATGAAGCCAGCACACTCGTCAGTCCCGGCGAACTCTGGCGTCGCGATTATGGAACTGAACGCCACCGGGCCGATCGCTTCACCAGTGGACGCCACCACGTGACCGATGCCGTCGTTCTCAAGCTGCTGGGGGTATGGGCCCTGCAGGTGAACATAGTCGCCCTGACCATCACGGAATGCGGAGTCAACAGCGTCCGCTTCACCTGCGTCGATTGTGTTGATGTCGTCGTACTTGATACCCATCTTATGTACGGCGTACTTGAACATTGCCAGCGGCTGACCGCCTACGTCTGCAATTACTCCGGGGCCAAGGAGTTTATCCCACGTGAAGTTTGGATCAGGCTCGCGTCCCGCGATGAAGAAGCCATCGCGCTCATTGATCTGAGCAATGTGAACAATTGGCGGAGTCTCACCGCGCTCGAGGAACGCCCACGAAGCCGATACTGCTGCCTGACCAACGTGTGCCGTGCCGCCAACAACTGCGCCAACCGATTGATCACCCGGAGTTGCCTGTCTGTAAGAAGTTTCGAAGCCCTCTTCTTTAAGAAAGCCACCGCTAATCGTAGAAATGAGCGGGCTGTAAAACGCGGAGTGGCGCGAGGCGATGATATCGATCTTGCTCATTGAGTGATCTCCTGCTGGATACGTTGTCAATCGGCCATACGATCGGCGCAGCGTATTCTAACGCCGCGCCGATCGTATGGCCGATTAATGAAACGTGAAGGCCGCTTGCGGCTACTCTTCGATCGCCGGAACCACCATCACAGGCGCGTCGGAATTTCGGAGAGTTGCATCCGTCACAGAGCCCATGAGCATTCGCTTAAGGCCAGATCGGCCGTGGCTGGTCATAACCACGATCCCGTTCGAGACGTTTTGGGAGTATTCAGAAATGTGGCTGGCGGGATAGCCGATTACCACTTCAGCTTCAAGCGTGACGCCATCCGTCTCATTCCGCTTGCACACATCGTCCAGGTAGGCGGACGCCAGTGCTGTGAGGTCATCTATATCTGCCTTCATTGGGCCAATCTCATTGAACGGCATTCCGGCGTAGCGGCTCTCCATCTGGACAAAGTGGAGCACTTTGACCGTTGCTCCAATCTGGCTGGCCAGCGGAAGCGCTGCAGTCAATGCAGACTCTGATCGCTTGGAGCCATCCAGAGGCACTACCAGGGTTATCGCCCCGCCAGAGTGGGCCTCATATTCTGAAGGAACAACGATGACTGGGATATCTGCGGAGCGCAGCAGCTTGTCTGTCACGCTGCCGAGCACGCCTCGAACGATTCCAGATCGTCCCCGGGAACTCATCACAATCAGCCCGGCATTCTGTGAGTGAGCGTAGGCCAGAATCTCATCTGCGGGGGTTCCGGTCAAAACCGACGAATCTGATCCAGAGAGGTTCGCGTTGTCAGCTTTGATCTTTGAGAGATACTGCTCCATCTCTGAGCGTCGCTCTTCTTCAGTTCGTACCAATCCCTCGGGAGGCAGTGCGGCAATTCCGCTATCCATGTCTCCGCCCAACGCCCAGTAGGCGTTGAACTTGGCCTGGTCATTGGGATCAATGGAAGAGCAGATGCTCACCGAGCCTCCGACAGCCTTCGCAATACTGCTGGCAACTGATAGAGCCCGCTCTGAAAGATCAGAACTATCGAGCGGAACAATAATCTTCTGAAACATCAACTACTCCCGGCGTCCCGTGCTGTGGCATGCGGCCAAAAACGGATAAGGCGTGTAATGATCAACTCTGCCGGGAGAATGTCCCGAATGGATTATTGATGCTGCTCCACTTAAGAGGAGTATTCGATGACCAGTTGTGGCCGTCTGTTTTCGGAGCTCGCCTCGCGGCTTGCAAATCTCTTGGCGGTCTTCGATGAGCTTTCGTCCCCGATGACTATCCACCTGAAATTCGAATCGGGATCATCCAACCAAGCTTGAACATCGGCTACAAGCTGATCTGTCGACTCCCACGTATATCCGCCGTTCCCGGCCACGCCCACTGTGGCGCTTGCGGTACTTTCGAAGTCGCCGCCAGGACTAGACCACGCTGATCCGGCCTTCACGGCGTGCGTCCACGTGGCATCGCCATCGGTAGCTCCTGCACCTCCGCCGCCACCTCCACCGGCGGACGATGTGCCATCACCCCAGCCCATCGACACCAAGTGGAGTGATGCGTCATGAGTGTCTGCGATTGTCTTGGTCACCGTCATCAGCAGCGACACGGAGCTGATCGTCGCCCCGTCCGGGATTGTGCTGGCGATATCGAACTGCACCAGCGCTCGACGATCACTACCACCGTTGGTCGCTCCGATAAACAGCGCGGTACCTGCGCCGCTGCTCAGGCTGCCTGTGGCGTCCTCGTACAGCGTGTTGTCTTGCGACGGTGTGAGTGTCACTGAGCCACCTGTAGCGACCGGCTCTTCTGTGGCAATTGGCGCTGGCGTAGTGGTTGGCTCAGGAGCTGACGTGGCGATAGGCGCTGGTGTGTTGGTGGCCGCGGGAGTGGGTGCCGAGGTAGCAGTCGCTTCAGGCGCCGGCTCAGGTGTTGCTGTCAATGCGGGTACTGTCGTTGCACTGGGATTCGGCACAACTGACCTGGCTGTCGCGGGCCCTACCGCGCCAGCGGTTGGGCTGATCGCTGCAACTGTCAATTCGGTTGTGGCGACTGGCTCTGATGTGGCGTCCGGAACAGTTGTCAGCGCAGACGCTGCGGTCGGCGCGCCGGTGGCAGTTTGCCCTACTACCCGGATAGGTGCAGCGGATGAATCATCGCTGCCACAGGCAACCACAGTGAATATTGTCAACATTGCAACACCAACTAGAAGAGGTCGTTTGTCCTTGAACATCATTCCTGTCCGATTACCGTCTGAATACTGGCCACACATAATTCGCGCGCAAAGTTGCGTAGTAAATTAATCTCACTGCGAGTAGTTCGTACAAAATCCGCTATTGGATTTACCTGACTCGCGACGACAGTGGTAGGTTCACCGTTCATGCTAACTAATTCAAGGGCAGGCAGATGCTCGATCTGAAAATTTCAAATGGCGAGATAATCGATGGCACCGGCAGCCCTGGCTTCTTTGGGACCGTCTTGGTCGATGGAGATACAGTTGCGATCCACCGCGGCGACCACGACCACATTCCCGCTAAACGCGAGATCGACGCTACTGGACATGTGATCTCCCCAGGATTTGTTGATGTCCACTCACACGCCGGGCTGGCCATGCTAGGCGAGCCTGAGCATCTGCCTAAGATCAGGCAGGGTGTCACCACTGAACTGGTCGGCATTGACGGCAACTCGTTCGCTCCGTTCAAGACGCAGGAAGAGTTGCACCGCTTCATTGAGTTGGATTGCGGCCTCAACGGCTGGCCGCCCATGCCAGCCGACTGGCTCAGCGTTTCCGAGTTTCTCGATAAATTCAACAACTCGGTCTCCATCAACGTGGCAATGATCCTGGGCAACTCACCCGTACGAATCTGGGGCGTGGGATGGAACAACCGTCCCGCCACATCAGACGAGCTTGAGAATATGAAGTCCGTGGTCCGCGAGGCCATGGAAGACGGCGCAGTCGGTCTTTCCACCGGGCTCGACTATCCACCTGGTTCATACGCCGATACGCGTGAGCTAATCGAACTCAGCAAGGTCACCATGCAGAACGGCGGCTTTTATCACACGCACACCCGCGCAAGCCTGCTCTCGCAGGGGTTGCTCGCGCCGTGGGAGGAGTCGCTGGAGATCGGCCGCGACTCCGGTGTGCCGGTGCATCTGACGCATTACCGGCAGTCGGCTCAGGGAGTCGGTAGCCACTGGGACTACATTGGCCTGGTTGAGGATGCGCGCGACGCTGGCATGGACGTGACATTCGACTGCTATCCGTACCCGTACTCGGGCACCCGAATCACCATCGCGCTGCCGCAGTGGACCATGGACGGCGGGCCGGAGCGACTCAAAGAAGCGCTGCGATCGCCAGAAGATCGTAAGTCGATGGCGTCCGATATGGGCGGCGACGGCGGTTGGCGGAAGCTGGATGAGCAGTGGCTCACCAACTTCAACCTGCCTCACAACAAGGGCTACGAAGGCCACTCCATCACGGAGATAGCTGACATGCGCGGGCAGGATCCATTCGACACGCTCTTTGATCTGCTCGACGAGGAGGGGCTCGGGCTATCAACCGTCAGTCTCGGCACGAACGCCCAGACTCTACCGGCGTTCGTCTCACACCCGTACGGCATGATCGGTTCCGACGCAATCTTGTTTGGCGACTACCCGAATCCACGTACATACGGCTGCTACCCGGTCGTGTTGGCAGAGTTCGTGCGTGCCGAAAAGCAAATGCGACTGCCCGAGGCGATTCGCAAGATGACATCGTTCCCGGCACAGCGAATGGGCATCCCAAACCGGGGCATCCTGCGCGACGGCTTCAAAGCAGACATCGTCGTGTTCGATAAGCACAACGTGAAGACTCGCGCTACGAAACAGAACCCAAAGGTCTACCCGGAAGGCATCCCGTACGTAATCGTTAACGGCCAAGTGGTCATCGATGAAGAGAAGCACACCGGCGTGCTGCCGGGGCGCGGAATTGGGCGAGGTCGCTGGAACTAGTCGGGGAACTAAAAAGGCCCGGCCATAAGACGAGCCTTTCGAAAGATCAGGCGTTCCGAATCTAGCTAACCGGAGTGGCTGCCAGGTCCTCGACGTAGTTCCGTAGCTTTGCCTTGAGGTCCTTCATCTGATGGATCTGAGGGGTCTTGCCGTCGTTGGTGGCCTTGTCGAACCAGGTCTCGCCGTCCACCTTGATGGTGTAGACGCCAGCATCGCCCGGGGTGAGACCGATCGCTGCATCGGTGCCAGCGGCGGCGAACATTTCGCTAACCGTCCATGCTGCCAGATTCTGATAGCCGCAAGGGACGCAGTACTCGATATCGATGTTTACTTTTGCCATTGACAAATCTCCTGGTTCAGATCTCGCACTTACGTTTGTTAAGTGGGAATGAAAGTCAAAATCAGCAGTGGTGAGCTGTGTGTCAAAAAGATAATGCAGGAGAGTGGCAGCACAGCGGCACTACGAACTGCTTGGGCGGTGCCAGCCAAGATGACACCGGGGCGAAACGCAGATAAACCACGTAACGCCCCGGCCAGTCCACACGACGGGGATGACGTGCAACTTGGCTAAGGTTTCAATATTCCGACGCACTTCGAAATAGCGATTGGCCTACGTTCAGGATCGGTCTATGGTCCTTTTGCCTCAATCGGTGGCTGAGTTGCGACAGATCAGCGTAGCGCAGTCCCGTCGCGCGGGCTTCAAGCCCGCGGTGTTGAAAGCAAAGACGGTGGGCAGAAATGCCCACGCAACGGGTCAGCGGACCCGGCTACCCGGTCTCTGCAGTGACCAGCAGGTGCTCAATCCAGTCGTCTGAATCGTTGATCAACTGGTGCATAATTTTTGCGGGGATGTGTACTGTGTCGCCTTCCCGCACGTCGTAAATCTCACCGTCAAGCTTCATCTTTCCGTGGCCTGAGATGAAGTAGTAGACCTGCTCGCGACCCTCGTGATCGTGGTAGTCGCCAACCTTGCCGGCTTGCATCATGTGGCGAGTGAAACCCACCATGCCCTCCATGGGCGCTTCCTCAAGTGATTTGCTTGGTTCTCCGACTCCCCGATACATTGGCCAGATGATCGTTGTCTCGTGGCCGATGTACGGATCCACATCTTCCCAGTTCCTGATCGTGATCTTCGCCAAAACTACTTCTCCAGAACTGCTGTTGCTTCTATTTCAACGATCACGCCCGGTCGCCCCAGTATCGGCACTCCCATCAGCGTCGCAGCGGAGTCCGTACCCACCAGATTCGCCTTCAGTCGCGCCGATGCCTCGTCCAGCGCTGGCAGGCCCCCAACTATGTAGGTACGCGTGCGAACGACGTCCGTCCACGCGCCACCCAACTGCTCGATGGCGTCGCGAATGATCGCCAGTGTGTCGTCAACCTGTGGCCCCACTTCGCCGGGATGCTGGATCACTTCATCCGGAATGATAGAGGTGGTTCCAGCGACGTAAATCACGTCGCCGACCCGCACAGCGCGCGAGTAGTTGTTTTCAACTTCAAACGTTCGTCCAGTCCGGAAGTTCTTACGTGACTCACCATCCGCAATGGCTTCAATCTCCAGCGAGAACGTGTTCCCTGATGCGCCGGGCTCGTGGACGCAAATACCTGCGGACGTCGGCTCGGCGTGTCCCATGAACTCGTTCTTGCCGGTACCGTCGGTCTCATCGTCCACGGAGTCGGCGTAATAATGACGAGTCGCAGCAACATCGGACTCGGACATTCCAGCTTCAATCAGCGTGGCAGATGCGGCAGCGTAGGTAGCGTCCATCTGAGCGTCATGCGACTGCCCGGCCTCTCCCTGGTAGCCAGCGCCAAAGAACTCATCCCCAATGCGAATTGCCCGGCACGATGACGTTTCTGCATCGATACCGATGTGCCTTGCCGCAGCACCTCCGCCTTTGATGGCTTCAATCTCGAGTGCGACTTTCGAGTCGCGCGGAAGGCAGTCAACTCGCACGGCCGTCATCACTGGCCCTGGTGAGTTGAAGACCACACTGTGGATTATCTTGAGGACCTCAAGGGAGTCCTCATCTGTGTAGAACATGCGGGTGCGAATCACATCCGACAGCGCCGCACCCTGCCCGTGCAGAATATCGACCACGGTCCTGAACACCTGCTGTGCCTGGCTCTCTGTGGACGTCGCATCGCGCGCCATGAGCGCCGATGTGAAGATTCGGTCGCCAGAAACAGTGGCTGACGGCGCGCCAAGCAGCGTCTCAGCCCATGCTCCGGTCGAGAAAGATTTGCTCATACGAGCAGGTCCGTCGTTGGCTTCCGGCTCTGGTGGACGGTGATCGAGCCAGGAAAATCCATCACATGCGTGGTATAGCCATAGTGGATTGATGGCATGACGAGCAGTCGGTCAGGTCGGTGCGTTGCCGTTTCGTGGGCGATAGACCGAGCGCTCCATGAGTCCATCTTCACGGGCAGATGCGGACCATGCTGCTCAGCAGTACCCCAGCCGGAAATACCCTCATCGGTATCAACCTTCACCAGAGCCTGATCGTAGCCCCACCACGAAGGGTGAATAGGATTACCAACCTTCAGTTCTGGGCGTTCGCTGGTGAGGGGTAAAACCGTAATTGCAGAGATCTTCAAGAACACAATCCTGACGTAATTTTCGACGCGTCTGAGGCGCGGAAATTACGCCCGCACCGCGAACGTGTCAAGCAACCATCTCCCGAATTACCCCCTCTCCTTTGGGAGAGAGCTGGGGTGAGGGCGCGTCAAACTCTCCACTCACCTCCCATCAACCTGAACGCCCCGCCCCGGTAGCTGCGGGGCTTGCCCCGCCCTCCCGCGACCGCTGCATACTCATCGTCCAACCCAATCGCGGCGAAGAGCCGGGCAAGCCTGGCGGCTACCAGTTCGTGGCACGTACGAACATCTCACCCCGAACAACCTGTACCCTGCCCCCCCACACTCACGCAATAACTCTTGAGGCCCATCAAATGACCACAGACGCATCTGATCTCTTCTACGCAATCCACAACACCCGCGCCATGCGTCGGCTCAAGTCAGACCCCATCCCAGATGAGCTGCTCAACCAGCTGCTGGACGCCGCAAACCAGGGACCAACCGGCAGCAATAAGCAGAACGCCCGCTGGATAGTCGTGCGCGACCCGGATCAGAAAGCGAAACTCGCCGATCTGAATCGCACAGCCGTCGATGCCTACATCGGCAACCCAGACGATGTTGCCGCTGACATGCGGGGCACCGTTAACGCGGTGATGTGGCAGCGCGATCACTTCGCCGAAGTCCCCGCCCTGCTGATCCCCTGCCTTGAGTTCGAGCAGGCGCACGTCGACTCCTGGGTGGCTGGCGCAGGATCTGGCAGTTCGATCTATCCCGGCGTGCAGAACCTCCTGCTGGCAGCGCGCGCACTGGGACTTGGCGCGGTCATCACGAGTCTCGGTCTCTCTGATCTCCCGGCAGCAAAAGCAGTCCTTGGCCTACCTGAACTGGTGGAGCCTTACGCGATAATCCCCGTCGGCTACCCCACTGGCAAATTCGGCCCCGTAACCCGCAAACCACTCTCAGAGATAGTCCACTACGACCGCTGGTAGGCTCACGCCCATCCCATCACCTCAAAGGAGAATCACATGGCAGGACGACTCGAAGGCAAGATCGCGATCATCACCGGCGCCAGCCGCGGACTGGGTCAATACTGCGCAGCTGAGTACGCTAAAGAAGGTGCGATTGTTGTGGTCGCCGCCCGCACCGAGCAGGTGCAGAATGAGGCGCTGCCGGGCACGATTCACGAGACTGCGCAGCTGATAACTAACGCTGGCGGTGAGGCGTTCCCCGTGGTCTGCAACGTTGCCAGTACTGACTCTATTGACGCCATGGTGGAAACGGTCCTGGAGAAGTACGGGCGCATCGATGTGCTCATGAATAACGCTGCAGTACAGCCACCTGGCTTCATGCACACCATCCAGCCCCGCCACTGGGAGTTGGAGTTCCGCATCAACGTCCACGGCCCGTTCCACTGCTCTCGCGCAGTGCTGCCAGCGATGATTGAGCAGAAGAGTGGCAACATCATCAACATCTCATCGGTCGCCGCCGACCGCCGTAGCTCGCACTACGGCGCAACCAAAGCTGCCATTGAAGCGCTCACTATTGGCATGGCGAAAGACGTTGAAAGCGACGGCATCGCGATCAACGCCCTCAAGCCAGTCGGTGCCATCGACACACCAGGCGTCCGCTTCGGCCGCGCACCTGGCCAGATCGGCGGCAGCACGCCAATCGGCGCAATGCCTCCGCCCGACAGCTACGTGGAAGCCGCAGTTCTGGTCGCCATGCAGACAGTCGACACCTGCACAGGCGGCATCTTCAACGATGTGGAAGCGGTGCAGCGCTTCGCTGACGATGCAACGAAGACGCGACTGGCGGACGTCAAGCCGCTCTAGGTTGATCCCACCCACCACTTCGCACCACCCAGGTGCTTGACGCGGCGCGTATCCAGTTCTACTATTTAGCCATTCGGTTAATTAATCATATGGTTAAGTACATCTAATGGTCACTGCACAACTCGACGCAACATTCGCAGCGCTCGCCGACCCCACAAGGCGGGCGATGCTGGCGCGGCTTGCTGATGGCGAAACGTCGGTGACTGATCTGGCCGAGCCATTCGAAATGAGCCTGCCAGCGGTCTCCAAGCACATCAAAGTGCTGGAGCGTGCGGGACTCGTCACGCGAAGTCGAAACGCCCAGTGGCGGCCATGCCGAATACGGACAGAGCCTCTCAAGGAGGCGGCTGATTGGATGGAGCACTACCGGCGTATGTGGACAGAACGGCTCTGACCTGACCCCCTCAAACGTATCCAGTTGAAAGATCAGATACTGGAAGTATTGAAGGGAGGCAGAAATGCCAAGAAAAGGACATAGCCCGGAACAGGTACTCAACAAACTCCGGCAAGTC
>Ga0114993_10000787_pt1 | contig 36778 bp, 30 predicted proteins | sample ArcticOcean_MG_C_FD_87042 | JGI IMG/M metagenome (GOLD analysis project Ga0114993, IMG submission 87042) | Marine microbial communities from western Arctic Ocean - ArcticOcean_MG_CB2_150 | ecosystem: Environmental > Aquatic > Marine > Oceanic | place: Arctic Ocean: Canada Basin | collected...
CAAACCCGATTGCCGAAATTGCCGAGCAAGCAAGGGACAAAATAGCCGATATGTGGTTAGACAATTTTGGCACCCCACCGCTATTGGCAGATGAAAAATTCCTATCTTTTATCAAGGGCAGCAAATTCGAGTGGTTGTATGAAAACTAAACTAAAGAAAACATGAAACGGTCGCTTACACGGAAGATCGGACACTACCTTCCGCCGCAGCCTCTCGCTCGCCGCGCCCCGCATCGAACTGCAACGCCGCCAGATGCGCATACAACGGGCTCGTCTCCAACAATTCCGCATGCGTCCCACTCGCCACCAGCCGGCCGCCGTCGATGACCAGAATGCGGTCGGCGCCGATGACCGTCGCCAAGCGGTGGGCGATGACCAATGTGGTGCGGCCCGCCTTCAATTTCTCCAATGCCGCCTGCACCAGCCGTTCACTTTCCGCATCCAGGGCGCTGGTGGCTTCGTCCAATAACAAGACTGCCGGATCGCGCAATAAGGCGCGGGCGAGGGACAGGCGCTGGCGCTGGCCGCCGGATAGGCGCACGCCTTTTTCGCCCAGGAATGTGGCGAAGCCGTCCGGCAGCTGGTCCAGGAATTCCGCCACTTCCGCCGCTTCCGCCGCCCGGCGCACCGCCCCGTCGTCGGCGTCCGGGTTGCCGTAGCGGATGTTTTCGGCGCCGTCGGTGGAGAAAATCACCGGGTCTTGGGGCACCAGGGCGAAACGGGCGCGCACCGCCTTGGTGTCGGCCAGGCGCACATCGATGCCGTCGACAGTGACGGCGCCTTGGACGGGATCGTAAAAGCGCAGCAGGAGCTGGAAGACGGTGGACTTGCCGGCCCCCGACGGGCCCACCAGGGCGACGGTTTCGCCGGGCTCCACTTGAAGTGAGAAATCGGTGAGCGCCGCCTGATCGGGGCGCGATGGGTAGTGGAAGGTGACGTTCTCGAAGGCGACGCGCCCCATGGCCGGCTCCGGCAATGGCTCAGGTGCGGCCGGGGGCGCGATTTCGGGCTCGGTCTCCAACAGCTCGATCAGCCGTTCGGTGGCGCCGGCGGCGCGTAAAAGCTCGCCGTAAACTTCCGATATGACACCGACCGAAAAGGCGACGATGGTGGCGTAATAGATGAACGCCGCCAGCTCGCCCCCGGAAATCTCGCCGGCCAGCATATCGCGCCCGCCGATCCAGAGGATCACGCCGATGGCGCCGAACACCAAAAGGATCACCACCGAAGTCAGCGCAGCACGCATGCGGATGCGGGCGATGGCCGTTGTGAACGCGCCGGTAACCTCGCCGAAAAAGCGGCGGTTGTCCTCGGCCTCGTGGGTGAAGGCCTGGACGGTGCGCATGGCGTTGATGGTTTCCTCGGCAAAGGCGCCCACGTCGGCCACCCGGTCCTGGCTGGCGCGGCTGAGCCGGCGCACCCTTCGCCCGAAGATCATGATCGGCGCCACCACCACCGGCACCACCAGAAATACCAGGCCGGTGAGTACCGGATTGGTGACGAACAACATGATGATGCCGCCCACCAGATTGAGGGCGTTGCGCAGCGCGATGGACGCCGACGAGCCGATCACCGTCTGCAACAACGTCGTGTCGGTGGTCAGGCGCGACAAAACCTCGCCGGTCTTGGTGGTTTCGAAGAAGCCCGCATGCAAGGTCATCACCCGCTCGAACACCGCTTGGCGCAAATCGGCCACCACCCGCTCGCCGAGCCAGGAGACCAGGTAAAAGCGCGCCGCCGTGCCCAGCGCCATGATCACCGACAGCGATAGCAACAGGATCAACGCTTGATCGAGGGCCGCCGCGTCACCGCCGGCAAAGCCGCCATCGATCAATTGGCGAAGACCTTGTCCCAACGCCAATATGGCCAGCGCGGTTACCGTCAACGCGATCACCGCCAGAATACCGCGCCGCCAATAGGGCTTCAGGAACCCTGCCGTCCGCGACAGGTATTGAAGGTTCTTGGCCCTCGGGCGGTCAATATCGATGCTGCTTCCGGCCACGGTCGGGTCCCTCGGGATGGAAAAAATAAGAAGAAGAAGGTTTTAACACAGAGGACACAGAGGGCACAGAGGGCACAGAGAAAGAGGAAGAGGAAGGCGCTGCGCTCCGGGTGATTATAAAATCTTCTCTGTGTTCTCTGTGTCCTCTGTGTTTCAAAACTTTTTTCTTTTTCTTCTTCTTCTCACTGCCTCTGTGGTTCAAGCATTTTTAAGCCGCAGGCGCGACCGACAGGCGGCCCGTTACACCGTGCTTTTCGATCAGCCCCTTCACCATGCCGCTGGCTTTGGCTTCCTCGGCGAAGGCGGCGAGGAATTTGGCGCCGGCAGCGTTGGCGATGGGCGTGCCGATGGCCTGCTGCACGGTGGTGAAATAGCCATCCAGGATGCGCGAGCCTTGCAGCTTTGCCGCCACGCCTATAAGCGCCGGGCGGAGGCCGGCCAAGGCATCGAAATTGCCCAACGTGAACAGCTCAAATGTGGCGTCAGCGCCGGTGGCGCGCTCCAACGCCGCGTGCTGCAGGGAGCGGGTCAGGTACAGGTCATAGGCGCTGCGCCCCGATACGGCGATGCGCACGCCGTCCTTGTCGACCTCGTCCACGGACCCAATGGCGGAGCCGGCGGGCACCAGATAGGTGGCCTCGATCTCCACATAGGCGGCGCTAAAGGCGATGGCTTCGGCGCGGCTGGGTTCCGCCGCGATCAGACCGATATCCCATTCCCCGGCCGCCGCCGCATCGGCGAGGACGCCCGGCGATGGGTAGGGCACGTAAGATACTTCGGCGCCCAATGCCTCGGCGATGGCGCGCGCCATGTCGGGGGAAACGCCGACCGGATCGCCGTTATCAGCCTTGCCGGTAACCAGCAGGGCGTTGCCGAGATTGATGCCGGCGCGCAGCACGCCGTCCTTGGTGAGTTGGGATATGGCTTCGTCAGACATGGGTTTTTTCCGGCCAATGATTGATGGCGGCAAGTTTATTCCGGTGATCCCCAACTCTGCAAGCGGGCGATGTTAACCGGCGCCTGCCATCATGTTCGCCATCACCGCCCGCTGCCCGCATTGACCATTGCCAAAATTGCGCGCCGCCACCGCAAAGGTCTGTTCCGGGGGAATTCTGTTCGGTATAACATCGGGCAGCGGGAACGAATTTAGGAATAGGAAACCACATGGCTTTGGAAAAACCCTATAGCGACGTGCCCGGCACCACCATTTTTGATGCCGACATGCTGCGCAAGGGCTACCATCTCAATCAATTTTGCATGTCCTTGATGAAGGCCGAAAACCGGGATCGGTTCGCCGCCGGCGAGCGCGCCTATCTGGACGAATGGAAAATGACCGAAGAGCAGAAAGACGCGGTGCTGGCCCGCGATTACAACCGCATGATCTGGTCCGGCGGCAACGTCTATTTCCTGTCGAAAATATTTTCCAGTGACGGCTTTAGTTTCCAATACGCTGCTGGTTCCATGACCGGCATGACGCAAGAAGAATATGCAGAAATGATGATCAATGGCGGCCGCTCCATCGAGGGCAACCGCTATAAGGACGAGGCGGACAATGGCTAGAGTAACCGCCGGCGTCACCACGTCGCACATTCCCGCCGTAGGCGCCGCCATCGATCTGGGCAAAACCCGGGAAGATTATTGGGCGCCGATGTTCGATGGCTACGAGTTTTCCAAAAAATGGATTGCCGAAACCAAGCCGGACGTAATTTTCCTCTGCTATAACGATCATGCGACGGCATTCGATCTGAAATCCATTCCCACCTTCGCCATTGGCTGCGCCGATGCGTTCCAACCCGCCGACGAAGGTTGGGGGCCAAGACCAGTGCCGGCCCTCGAAGGCCACCCGGAATTGGCCTCGCACATCGCTCAATCGGTTATTCAATCGGATTTTGATCTCACCGTGGTCAACGAAATGGAAGTGGATCATGGATTGACGGTGCCATTGTCGCTGATGTTCGGCCAGCCCGATGCGTGGCCCTGCAAGGTCATTCCGTTTGCCGTAAACGTGGTGGTCTACCCGCCGCCGTCGGGAAGCCGCTGTTACAACCTGGGCAAGGCTTTGCGCCAGGCGATCGAAACCTTCGATGAGGATTTGAGCGTCCAGGTCTGGGGTACCGGCGGCATGAGCCACCAGCTCCAGGGGCCGCGCGCCGGCTTGATCAACAAAGAATTCGACGCCGATTTTTTGGACCGGCTAATTGCCGATCCCGCCGCGTTGGCCCAGATGCCGCATATTGATTATATGCGCGAAGCCGGGTCCGAAGGCATCGAACTGGTGATGTGGCTGATCATGCGCGGCGCCCTTGATGAGGCTATCGATGTGGTTCACCGCTTCTATCATGTCCCGGGTTCGAACACCGCCGTGGGCCATCTAATTTTGCAAAATCAGACTTAAATTTACGCGGAGACAAACCCTATGAAAGTAGCACTCGCCGGGGCCGGCGCATTCGGCCAAAAGCATCTTGACGGCATCGCCCGCATCGACGGCGTTGAGGTGGTATCCATCGTCGGGCGGCGCCTGGAACAGGCCCAGGAGATCGCCGCCAAATACGGCGTCGGCCATGTGACCACGGATCTGGCCGAAGCCATCGATCAGCCCGGCGTTGAGGCGGTGATCCTGGCAACGCCCACCCAGATGCATGCCGCCCAGGCGATCCAATGCATGGACGCGGGCAAACATGTGGAAGTGGAAATCCCGCTCGCCGATACTTGGGCCGATTCGGAAGCGGTCAACGAAAAGCAGAAGCAGACCGGCCTCACCTGCATGGTCGGCCATACCAGGCGCTTCAATCCGTCGCACCAATGGATGAACCAGAAAATCCGCGCCGGCGAATTGGCGATCCAGCAGATGGATATCCAGACCTATTTTTTCCGCCGCAAAAACATCAACGCCGCCGGCGGGCCGCGGTCGTGGACCGATCATTTATTGTGGCACCACGCCGCCCACAGCATCGATCTGTTCCGCTATCAGTGCGGCGAGGAGATTGTCTTCGCCGAGGCCGTCCAGGGCCCGATGCATCCCGAATTGGGCATCGCCATGGATATGGGTATTTTGCTGCGCACGACGAGCGGCAAGATGTGCACCCTGTCGCTATCGTTCAACAATGACGGGCCCATAGGCTCGTTCTTCCGCTATATCTGCGACAACGGCACCTACAACGCCCTTTATGATGATCTCGAAGACGGCAAGGGCGAGCCTATCGATGTGTCCCAAGTAGCGGTATCGTTCGACGGCATCGAATTACAGGACCGGGATTTCTTCCAGTCCATCGAGGCCGGCACCGAACCCATTTCCAGCGTCGGCAATGTGCTGCCCTGTTATAAGACGCTCCATGATCTGGAAGTGTCGATGAATAAGCAGGGGGTGCTTTAGCCGACCCGCTTCGCCTTCGCACCCCGCGCCGCCGTGTAGCGGTTGGCGGGCACGGCGAGGCCGAGATTTTCGCGCAAAGTCGCCCCCGCATATTCGGTGCGGAACAGCCCGCGCGCCTGCAGGATGGGAATGACGCCGCGGATAAAATCATCGATGCCGCCCGGATAGGTCAGGAACAGGATATTGAAGCCGTCCGCGGCGCCGGAGCTTTGCCAATTCTCCATATCGTCGGCGATATCTTCGGCCGTTCCGGCGATCACCCGGTGGGCGCGGATGCCGACGACGCGCTCGTAAAGCTGGCGGATGGTCAGGTTTTCGCGCCTGGCCATATCGATCACCACCTGCTGGCGGCCCGCCTGCTCCAGACTTGCAGGCAGTTCCGGGAGCGGGCCATCCAGATCGAAACCGGATAGATCGCTGCCCAACATGGAGGACAGGCGCTTGATGCCGAGATCGGGATGGATGAAATCCTGAATGCGTTGCAGCTTGTCTTCGGCCTCGGCTCGGGTCGCGCCAACCACCGGCATCAATCCCGGCATGACTTTGATGGCGCCGGGATCGCGCCCGTGTCGGGCCGCGCGGGCTTTGATGTCCTGGTAATAGGCCTGCGCATCACCCAAATCCTGTTGCACCGAAAACACCACCTCGGCGGTGGCACCGGCCAAATCGCGCCCCTCTTCGGACTGGCCGGCCGCGACGATGATTGGGCGGCCTTGGGCCGAGCGGCCAATGGTCATCGGCCCGCGCACCTGGAAATGTTCACCCTTGTGATCCAGCCGGTGCAGCTTGTCGGGATCGAAATAGAGGCCGCTTTCCTTGTCGGCGGTGACGGCGCCGTCTTCCCATGAATCCCAGAGCCCCAGCACCACGTCGGCGAATTCTCTGGCGCGGGCGTAGCGTTCGGTCGCCGGCGGATGGGCGGGCGCCGAAAAATTGGCGGCTTCGGCGGGCGCCGAGGAGGTCACCAGGTTCCAGCCCGCGCGGCCGTGGCTGATCTGGTCCAAGGACGCGAACAGGCGCGCCACGTGAAACGGATCGAGATAGGTGGTGGTGGCGGTACAGACCAGGCCGATGCGTTCCGTCGCCACCGCCAAGGCCGAAAGCAATGTCAGCGGCTCCAGGCGCAAGGCCTGGGTGGTCTGGCACCAGTCAGCGATTTGGTCGCCATAGAAGACGGCGTTGGTATCGGCGGTGAACAGGAAATCGAACTTGGCGGCCTCGCCCTTCCGCGCCAGCTCGATGTAGTGATCGATATCCTGATTGGCGACGCCGCCGGGCGCACCCGGATCGCGCCAGGCGGCGATATGGTGTCCTTCGCCGGCGATAAACAGGCCGAGATGCATCATCGAAGCTGCTTCCTTGCCGCTACACTGCGCGCAGGGAAACTACGGTGTAATCGGCCCCCTGGAAACCATTAATTGGCTGTTTGGGTCTGGCTCATGCGGGTTTGGCGGCGGCGGATTTTGGGCGGCCAGCGGCTTTTGATATAGGACAAAACCGCCCAAATCTCGCCGTCGGAAAGGCTGTCTTCGAAGCCCGGCATGTTGCTTTTGAAGCTCGGCGGCGCAAGTTTCTCGCCGCCGAGCTTGGTATAGCGGAACAGCAACGCGTCCGGATGGTGCCAGGTGTGCCCGCTTGCATCGTGGGGCGGCGCCGGCAGACCGCCACTGCCAAGCGGCGTCCGCCAGTTTTTCTGGCCTTCCAAATTGGCCCCATGACAGGCGGCGCAGTTCCCGGCGTAGAGGCTCTTGCCCATGGCCACTTGCGCAGCATTGGCGGGATCGGACTTAAGCGGAAGCCCGTCGCCGCGAAGGAAATAGACACCGGCGCCGATCACGGCGGCGGTCACCACGCCGGCCAGCAGAATAGTTTTGATCATGGCGCGCAGCCGTTATGTTTGCGCCACATTTCGGCGCTGTGCCCTTCGGGAACCGTGGCGCAGGGGTTGGCATCGGAATAGCCGCGCAAAGTATTATATTGCCGGATCTGATGGGGCGACAGGATACCGGGCGTTTTCAAGTGGGTGGCCAGATGAATATAACGCAATTCCATGCGCGCCTCGGAGATCGCCGCCAGCGACGTTCGCAACAGAGCATCGGTGATCGTTGCTTTGCGGAAGTGATCTTCCAGCGCCCGCTCAAGATCCATGAGCCGCTTGCCCTGGCCGATGGCGCGCCCCTTCATGGCCGCATAGATTTCGGTGAGGGCCGCCACCTGGGCGCGGCTCAAGGGAATTTTGTCCTTCATTTCCAAAAGATGCGCCGGTCCCGGCACCCCGTTCAGCTCAGCCGCCTTGGCCAGCCCCCAGCCGCCGCCGCGCCGTAGCTCGGCAATATCATCGGGCGACAAGCTCTTGATGGCGCGCGTCTCCTGGCCGGCATATTTCGACTTGGGCGAGTTGGGCGGCTTTGGCGCATGGCCTGTCTCAGCCGCCTGGGCGGAAAGGGCAAAGGCCCCGATGAGCAGGATTTGCAGAAATATCTTCATGTCAGTCTTTTCCGTTGGCGGTAAATTTATGGCCGGAGCTTGCCACAAAGCGCCCGCAGCATACATGATGCAGATCATGTTGGAACAAATAATTGAACGGCTGATGGCCTTGGCGGTTGATTCCCGCCAGCTGCCCGAGGGCGCCTATCTTTTCCATCGGGGCGATACGGTGCGCGCGATCTTTGTTGTCGAGGCGGGGCGGCTCGAACTGGTCCGCCGCCAGCGCAACGGCGCGGCGATTGTGCTGCAGCGGGGCGGCGCAGGCACGGTGTTGGCGGAAGCGTCGATCTATTCGGACCGCTATCATTGCGACGCGCTGGCGGCGGTGGCGTCGAGCCTGTTGGTGGTTCCCAAATCGGCCTTCCTTGGCGCCTTGCAAGCGGATGCGGTCTTTGCCGATCCCTGGGCGGCGCATCTGGCCCCTGCGGTGCAATCGGCGCGCACCCGGGCCGAAATATTGTCGCTCCGGACGGTGGCCGAGCGGCTCGACGGCTGGCTGGCCTGGCGGACAGGGGTTGTGCCGGCCAAGGGCGCATGGAAATCCATCGCCGCCGAGATCGGGGTCAGCCCGGAAGCCTTGTACCGGGAGATGGCGAAAAGACGATCCTGACGGGCGCCGGCGCGGCGTTAATGCAGGGCCGGCTCCATAGCGCGCTCCGGCACCGGCATCATGGTCGGCGGCCGGGTGCGAAACTCGTCATGGCCGAAATCCATCACCCGCCGGCGCCGGTCGGGGCCGAAAAACATTTCGGTCTCGATGAAATTGCGGGGATGTTCAACCATGGAACATATGCGCCGGTAGATCATCTCGCCCGACACCGGCCTGGCCAGATATTCGGTCATGCCGGCGTCGCGCGCCTGGCACACATGCTCCAAATCCGTATAGGACGAGACCACCACCACCGGGACAAAGCGGTCAAGATTGGCCTGGTTCCGGCGGATCGATTTGATCAGGTCGACGCCGTCCATGGATGGCGACCAGTCGGTAAATATCATGTCCGGGCAAAAGTCCAAATCCGTGGCGTCAAATAGATCATCGGCGTAGGAAGCCGTCACGTTGACGATACCCAGGGCATGCAGCACATCGCGCATGAGCTGTCTGGAGAACAATTGGTGCTCAACCACCAGGACATTCACCTGGGATAAATTGAAATTTTTCATCGCTCGAACCTCCCGGCCAGCGCCGCATTCCGCCACCATCAATGGCTGACGGCATATCTATATAGAGGTATTCGATAGGTGTGACTAGGGTAATTACCTATTATCGGAAATATTACTATTACGTGTTATTTTCCGAGACATACGGTTTGCCTGATTTCAAATGCTCAGGGCCATGATGCCGGTGGCGATCAGGATTGCGTAGGTGACTTTTTTGAACCAGGCGGCGGGCGCCATTTGGAAGATGCGGCGGCCGATCCAGATGCCGGCCAGGAACAAGGGCGCGATTATGGCGCCGCGTATTAGGTTTGGCTGATCGTAGACTCCCTCTGCGATCAGCCCGATGATCAGGAACGACATGCCGATGGTGCTGGTTACGATAATGTTGGCTCGCTGCACGGGCGGCGGGGCGGGCGCAGACAGGTAATAGACGATCATGAACGGCCCGCCGGGAATACCGAAGCCGCCGGTGATGCCGCCGGTCAGCGCCCCGGCTGCGAGGCTGGTGAAAACGCTGCGCCGGCCGCGAAACATCCATCCGGTCATCAGCACGGCGGCGGCGGCCAGGATGAACACCCCCATGCCGCGCCGGATCAAGACCGGATCGGCGGAGATCAAAAAATTCAGGGCGAGGGGAATGGCGACGGCGAGGGCGATCGAAACCGGCGCCGCTTCCCGCCAGTTGGCAGCTCGGGCGGCGCCCGGCATGAGCATGATATTGCCGGCGACTGCTCCGATGGCGGCGATGGCGACGGCCTCCAACGGGCTGAACAGGACCGCCAGGATGGGCACGATCACCAGCCCGCCGCCGAAGCCCGAATAGCCCTGGATCATGGCGCTGACCAGGGCCGCGATGGCGCCCAGCAAAAGCGTCAGATCAAGAATTTCGTTGAACAAGCGTCAGGCATCCCTTTATTCGCGGCCGCCCCGCCATTGCCCAAGTATGGCGGCTGGCGATGGCGCAGGCCGTCTCATTAACCGCCGCCGGCAAAATTGCGGATGGCTTCGATAAATTCGCCGCCGTATTTTTCCAACTTGACCGCGCCGACACCGTGAACGCCGCTCATTTCATTCAAGCTTTGCGGGCGCACTGCCGCCAGCTCCATCAGCGTCCGGTCGGGGAATATCACATAGGCGGGCACGTTCCTGGCTGCCGCCATTTCCCGGCGCAGGCTCTTGAGGCTCACCAGCAGTTCCTGATCGGCCTCGCCCAGCTCGATATCGGCGGCGGCTGACGATTTGCTTCGGGATTTGCCTTTCGGCTGCAAAACGTCTTTGCGCATCTGAAAATCGCCATTGCCCTTCAAGATATCCTGGCCCGTTGGGCTCAGCGCCCAGCTTCCATAGGCGGAGATGTCCTGGGATATATGGCCGGCGGCATAAAGCTGGCGGATGATGGAGCGCCATTCGTTGCGGTTGTGGTCAGCGCCGACGCCGAAAGTGGGCAGTTTGTCGTGGCCGAATTGCAGAACCCGGTCATTGGCCTCGCCCAACAGGATGGAAACCAGATGTTCGGTGCCGAAGCGCTGGCCGGTGCGCGCCATGGCCGACATGGCCTTTTGCGCTTCGGTGGTGCCGTCGATCACCTCGGCGCCGCCGGCGCAAAGATCGCAATTACCGCAAGGCTCGGCGCTTTCGCCGAAATAGGCGAGCAAAGTCTGGCGGCGGCAGCTTGGCGCTTCGCAGAGCGCAATGAGGGCGTTGAGGCGCTGGCGCTCAATTCGTTTTTGCTCGTCCGAGCCGTCGCCGTCTTCGATCTGCATGCGGCGCATGCGAATATCGTCGAGCCCATAGAGGGTCAGCGTGTCGGCGGGCAATCCGTCGCGCCCGGCGCGCCCGATCTCCTGGTAATAGCTTTCGATATTGCTGGGCAGATCGGCGTGGGCGACGAAGCGTACATCGGGTTTGTCGATGCCCATGCCGAAGGCGATGGTGGCGCAGACAATGACCCCGTCTTCGCGCAAAAACTCATCCTGGGCGGCGGCGCGCACATCTGCTGCCAGCCCGGCGTGATAGACCACGGCCCGGTGGCCGGCGTCCCGAAGATGGCCGGCGAACGTCTCGCAGCGTTTCCGCGACAGGCAATAAAGGATGCCGCTCATGCCCTTGTGGCCTTCGGTGAATTTCAGAAGTTGGCGGCGCGCATTGTCCTTGGGCGCCATGGCGAGGGCGATGTTGGGCCGATCGAAGCCATGCACGATCATGCGCGGCTCTGCCGCGAACAATTTGTCGACAATGTCGGCGCGGGTGGCGGTATCGGCGGTGGCGGTCACGGCGATCAGCGGCACGCCCCCGATGGCTTCGCGCAAAGCGCCGATCTCCATATATTCGGGCCGGAAATCGTGGCCCCATTGGGAGACGCAATGGGCTTCGTCGACGGCCAGGCGCGTGGTGCGGCCCGAGCCCAACAATGCGCGGGTGTTGCTGCGCGCCAGCCGTTCCGGCGCCGCGTATAGGATGCGCAAGGCTCCGGCCTTGACAGCGTCCTCGATGCGCCGGTTTTCTTCCGGCGCGTTGGCCGAGTTAAGGCAACCCGCCGCAACGCCGAGGGCGTCCAACGCCTTGACCTGATCCCGCATCAGCGCGATCAAGGGCGAGACCACCACCGTCAGCCCGCCATCGACAATGGCCGGCAATTGATAACAAAGGGATTTGCCCGAACCCGTGGGCATCACGGCGAACACGTTCTCGCCGGCCAGAATGGCGCTGATAATCTCTTCCTGGCCGGCCCGGAATTCAGAGAACCCGAAGACCGATTGCAACTTCTCGCGGGCGTCGTCAATAAGGCCCACATCAAATCAGCGCGGTTTGACCGGGTATTTGGGCTCTTCTCCGGTGAGCACCTTTGCAACGTCGCTGGCCACCGTGGTCTGCAGATCCAAAAGCGCGTCTTCGGAATAAAAACCTGTATGCGGGGTCAGGATCACGTCGGCGCGGCCAACCACCGGATTATCGCTACCCGGCGGCTCCGACGGCAACACATCGAGGGCGGCGCCGGCAATCTCGCCCGCATCCAATGCGGCGGCCAGATCGTCAATATCGACCAGCGGGCCGCGCGCCGTATTAATCAAAAAGGCATTCGATTTCATTTTCTTGAAGGCCTCGGCGTTGAACATCTTTTCCGTTTCCGGCGTCAACGGCGCGTGCACCGAGACATAATCGGAGCGCGCCAGCATATCGTCCAGTTCCACCTTTTCCACATCCATGCGCTGGAACACCTCGTCCGCACAATAGGGATCGGCGGCGATGATTTTAATGCCGAAGGCCTGCGCCTTGGGCACCAGCGCTTGCGGGATATTGCCGAGCCCGACGAGGCCGAGGGTGCGCCCGCGAAGCCGGTGGATGGGCACCACCGCCGGCATCTCCCAGCGCCCGCCACTGACCAGATTGGCGCCGAACGTGACTTTGCGCGCCAGCGACAGCAATAACGCCATGGCATGATCGGACACTTCGTCCAGGCAATAGACCGGCGCGTAGGTAACCGTGATGCCTTTTGCGGTGGCCGCTTGGATATCGATATTGTCGATGCCGATGCCAAAGCGGCCAATGACCTTGCAGTTGTTGAGCCCGGCGATCACATCGGCAGTGATCTGCCCGTAAGTGACCAGCAACGCCTCGGCGTCGGCGGCGACGGCGAGGATGGCATCGACGCTGGCATCCGCGGCGATCTTCAATTCGGGCTCGACGGCGGCCAAGGCTTCCAGGGCCGGATCAAGGCTCGGGAATACGGTATCGGCGACGGCAATGAGGGTGCTGGACATTTGCATGGTCTCCACCGGTGGCAGGCAATAATAATAGACTTAATCGCCGCTGCTTAGCATTCGGGGCGCAACGTGGCCAGACTTGAATGGAGCGCCGGTGCGCCGGCTTGACTCTGCAAAACCGGGTCAATAGATTCAAGTCTTATATAAGACCAAATCATGCGCGCCTTTCTGGCCCGGCAGACGGAACCTCATCACCATGAAGCAAATCAATGTAGGCATTATCGGCACCGGCTGGTGCGGCGGCATCCGGGCGAATACCTGCGCCCATTACCCCTCCGTGGCGGAGCTGCATATCGCCGAAACCAATGACGAACGGCGCGCCGAAGTGCTGGCAGAGACCGGCGCCAACAGCGCTGTCGCCGATTATCAGATATTGCTGAAAGACGACAGCATCGATGCCATCATCATTTCGGCAACCCCGGAAACCGTGCATTACCCGATGGCCAGGGACTCACTTTCCGCCGGCAAGCATGTGTTCCTGGAAAAGCCGATCTCGCTGACCTTGGAGGAAGCCGACGAGCTGGTCGAATTGGCGCGCCAAAACAACCTCAAATTCTCCATCGGTTATTCCCAGCGCTTCAATCCCAAATTCGCCTATGTGAAGAAAAGCCTGAACGACGGCACCCTCGGCGCGCCGGTGGCCGCCGTGGTATCGCGCCATCTCACCCGCTCGCTGGGCACCAAGATATCGGGCCGTATCAAATTATCGCCGGCCGCCATGGAAGCCACCCACGATCTGGATTTTGTGCTCTGGTGCCTGGAGCCGGCGAAACCGATCCGCGTCTATTCGCAATCGGCCTATGGCGTCATGAAAGACCTCACCGGCGTCGAGGATGCGCAATGGATCATGGTGACCCTCGATAACGGCGTCGTGGTCACCGTCGGGGCGGGCTGGACCATGCCGCCGGGCTATCACAACTATTCCGGCACCTGGATCGAATTTACCGGCACCGAGGGCATGCTGGTGGTCGATGACACGCACCGGGACGTCATTCTCAACACCATGAAAGACGGCATCCGCCTGCCCATGTCGACCATGCCCGGCGAGCCCGTAGACCATGTGTTCGCCGGCCCCATGCATAACGAGACCATCCATTTTCTGGACGCCGTCACCAACGACACGCCTGTCATGGTAACGCCCGAACAGGCGCGCCAGGTGATGGAGGTTTATGTGGCCGCCGATATTTCATCGGCGCGCAACGAGCCGGTCACCCTGCCGCTGAATTCCAGGGATTTGTCGTCCCTGACCGGGCTCGGCTAGCGGCCAAGGCCGGACATGGCCAGCGATAGCGCAACCGGGGAGGAGACCGCACCAGGCGGGCGCTATAATTTCAATACGGTGGCGGCGGTGGTGTTCATCGTGCTGGCGGCGGCCTTGTTTTTCATCATCCCGGGTCAGATCGATACGCCGCTGATCAATCTCGGCGGCGCCGGGCAATCCAACCTCGAAGCCGAAACCTTTCCGCAGATCATCGCCGTCGCTTTTTTCCTGCTTGGCATCTGGTACCTGTTCGTCAGTTTCCGCTTGCGCCAGCGCAACCAGCTCCGCGATCTGAATCTGGAGGCGATAACCAACGTGCTGGTGACCTTGGTAATCATGACCGCCTATGTGGGGCTGATCATCTTTTTGGGCTTTGTTGTCGGCAGCTTTATCATGGTCTTTGTGATGTCCACCTATTTCGGCAATCGCAATTTTATTTTGGGTTTCGTGGTCGCCCTGGCGGTCCCGACGCTGGTATTTGTGCTTTTTACCAAACCCCTGGTCACATCGCTGCCGCCATTTCCGATCGATGAAGTGATCCCCAATAGCTGGGTGATCTATCCGCCGCTGAAATATCTCAGCAACAAGTCCATATTCTGATGGAACCGGATCATGTTTGAATCATTTCTCGGCGGATTTGCGATCCTGTTCAACCCGGAAACGGTCGTGATGACCTTTGTGCTGATGTCCGCCGGTCTGTTCCTGGGCATGTTCGTGGGCGCCCTGCCCGGCTTCACCACGCTCATGGCGCTGGCCATCCTGTTGCCGATCTCGTTCTTCATCCATCCGTTGCTGGGCATTCCGTTCTTGCTCGGCGTCTATAAGGGCGGCATTTACGGCGGCTCGATCCCGGCCATATTGGTATCCATGCCGGGCACCGGGGCGGCGGTGGCAACCACCTTCGACGGCCCGGCGCTGACCAAAAAGGGCGAGGCGCGCAAGGCCCTGGAGATGGCTCTGTTCGCGTCCGTTTTCGGCGATCTTTCCAGCGATCTGATCACCATCGCGCTGATCGGGCCGATCGCCGCCGTTGCTTTGCTGCTCGGCCCGCCCGAATTGGCCGCCATCCTGATGATGGCGTTGATCGTTATCGCCGGCACCTCGTCGGGGGTGTTCGTCAAGGGCTTGTTGATGCTGGCGGTGGGTTTGTTCCTGGGCATGATTGGCCAGGACCCGATCGGCGCCCTGTCGCGCTTTTCCTTCGGCATCACGGAAATCGAGGCCGGCATCCCGATCCTGCCGATGTTGATCGGGTTGTTTGCGCTACCGGAAATTTTCGTCGCCATCGAGAAAAAAGCGACCGGGATTATCGACGCGGCCAACCTCAAAATCACCGGCGCGCGGCTGAAATGGGTGGAGTTCAAAAGCTGCCTGCGCACCATAATCCGGTCCACCGCTATCGGCACGACCATCGGCATGGTGCCCGGCGTCGGCCAGGTAGTCGCCGCCTTCATGGGCTACGCGGCGGCCAAAAGCGCCTCCAAGACGCCGGAGAAATTCGGCCAAGGGGAATTGGAAGGCGTCGCCGCCGCCGAGGCCGCCAACAACGCGGTGAACGGGCCGACATTGGTGCCGCTGCTGACCCTCGGCATCCCCGGCGACAATTTGACGGTCATTCTGGTCGGCGCCTTCATCGCCCATGGCCTCCGCCCCGGCCCGCAATTGATGGAGGAACAAGGCCCCCTGGTGTTCGCCATCCTGATCGCCATGGTGCTGGCCAATATCCTGTTTATATTCATCGGCTATCTCTGCATTCCGCTGTTCGCCAAGGTGGTGACCATCCGCAAATCGATTTTGCTGCCGCTGACCCTGGTATTCGCCTTTGCCGGCACCTGGGTGTTCCGCTCCAACCCATACGATCTGGCCATCCTGGTCATATTCGGCGCCCTCGGTTATTTGGCCAAGAAGCTGCAATTTGACGTGACGCCCCTGGCTATGGGTTTCATTCTCGGCGCGCCGCTGGAATATGCGTTCGGCCAGACCGTGATCCTGTCCGGCGGGCAGATATTCAGCTACGTCTTCGTTGAGCGCCCGATCACCGGCGCCATTATCGTTCTGACGCCGTTCATCACCTATTTGATGTGGCGGCGCTCGATGCGCCTCCGGCGCGAGTTCGGCGCCGAGGATTGAGCCGGCGACACAGCCCCCCGGGAGTTGGCTTTGGGGCTTGACGGCGCGTGGCGGGCTAGTCTTATATAAGACATCGGATTGAGGGCTGACCAAACGATAAGTGCGGCGGCTGGTAACGTTAAAAAATTTCAATTCAATCAGAGAGGAAATCCCATGCGCTTACACAATCTCATGAAATTGGCGATCGGCGCCGTGCTGGCGATCGGTCTTAGCGGCCTTACCGATGCCCGCGCCGAATATCCGGAAAAACCCATAACCTTGATTATTCCGCTGGGCGCCGGCGGCTCTCACGACCGCAACGCCCGCGTCTTCACCAGCGTGATCTCCGACATCATCGGCCAGCCGATCATCGTCAAATTGATGCCCGGCGCCTCTGGCGGCGTTGGCACCTCGGCCGCTGCCAAGGCCAAGGCCGACGGCTATACCCTTATTTTCACGCACAACTACTATGACCAGCTGCAAAAGCATGTAAAGAAACTGCCCTACGATACGGACAAGGCGTTCGTCACCGTCGGCTCGCTCAATTCCGGCGAGTTCTCGGTTATTGTCCACGCCAACAGCCCGCATAAGACCTGGCAGGATCTGGTCAAGTTCGCCAAAGCCAATCCCGGCAAGCTGAAATTCGCCCATTCGGGCAACTGGGGCGCCACCCATGCACCGGCGCTGCAATTGTTCACCGAAGCCGGTATCGCCGACAAAATCGTCATGGTGCCTTACAAGGGCGGCGGACCTTCGATGCGCGGATTCTTGGCCCGCGAAGCGGACTGCACCTTCCAGTTCATCTCCACCATCAAGGCCCAGGGCGACAGGGTTCGCGTCCTGATCAGCGCCGGCACCAAGTCCGAGTTCAAGGGCACGCCGACCTTCAAGGATCTGGGTTACTCAGCCGATATCGGCAAGATGTACCGGGTCATCCAGGCGCCGCGCGCCATTCCTGCCGACCGTCTGGCCACCTTGCAAAATGCGCTGGTGAAATTGCAAGGTCACAAGACCTACAAGCGCCTGATCAAGGCCATCGGCGAGAAGCTCGAATATATCAACGGGCCGGAATACGAAAAGATGCGCCCCATGCAGAGCGCCGCCTATAAGAAAATGATCGAAGGTTTGAAGAAGTAACCGGCCCGATCCATATCACGCCTGACCATGGCGCTCCCCAAACCGGGGGGCGCCATTTTCTTATTCCCGGAAGCGCTCTAGAGCGGTTCCGGGCAAATAGGAACCATTTGACCGGGATGATTTTGCCCCGTGGCGAGGAGCGCGCCGCATGGCGATGCATTGCATCGGCAAAGGCGTGCGACGACGTCCACGGGTCAAAAGCACCCGGCCTTCGGTGGGTCAAATCGGCTCCCCGGGGGCGTTGCGGCGCTTGCCCGATGCAAAGGCATCGCGCGGCGCACCGCGCCTACCCGGAAAACCGATTTGTTCCCATCAAATTGCTTCCTATTTGCCCGGAACCGCTCTCGCCATCGGCTTTCCAGCACCAGAAGTTATACATCTGGCGGAAGGCGTCCGGCTGCTTGGCCTCCAGCTGCGCCCAGTTATCCAGATCGGTCATCGCCTCGTCGCCGGGAAACATGGCTCGATAGTTATCCCTGATGCGGTCATCGGGTAAATTCAGGCCGATAAGCTGGAGCCCAAGCTCGGCCAGCGCCGCCTTGATCTTGGGCAACGTGAATTGGTGCTCGCGAACATGGAACAACAGATCCCTGGTGCCGCTGATCGAATAGAAATCGGCAAACTCGGTCATGCTCCGATGCGCATGGTCCGGGGCCAGGCCCAATATATGGCCGCGCGCGAGACCGATATCGCCCGGGCTCGGCGCCAGGCCTTCTTGGGCGATCCAACCCCGCACCGCGCTCACATGGCGCCTTGCGGTTTCGCTGTAGAGCGCGATCTTCATGACGCCGCCGGGCGCCAGCTTGGCCATCAGGGCGCGCCAGCCGCCTAGAGGATCATCCATATGGTGCAGCACGCCGGTGCATTGCACCACATCGAACGTTTGATCCATGGCATCCAAATCCAGAATATCGGCTTGCCAATATTGGATATTGGCGGCGCCCAACGCCCGGGATTTGCGCAACCCGTAGGCGAGGCTGGCGCGGCTTAAATCGATGGCGGTCACTTCGGAATCGGGATAGCGCAGCGCTTCGGTGATCGATTGCTGGCCGGTGCCGCAGCCGGCGATCAGGATGGTGGCTGGCGCGAACAATGTCTCCGGCGCCTTGAAATGGGGAAACAGAAATTCCAGCGTGGCGCCCACATTGCCAGGTTGGGGCCGGCGCAAATGGGACCAGCGGGGGAACGGGTTGTCCTCATATTGCGCTTTGACGGCCCGGCTGGCGCCATCCCGTACCGGCGCCAGGGATGGAATGGCGGCGGCCAGTTCCGCCTCGGCCGCCGGTTCCAGAATTTGCTGGCGGACCAGGGGGCCGAGACCGGCAATGCCCTCCGCGTCCTCCAGCCAATCGGGCAAGGGGGCATAGGCCGCCAGAATTGCGAGGCATGGCGCATCAGCCGGAGCCTCGGTGCGCAAGGCGTCCAAGGCAGCGGTTTCATTGGCCCTTACCAGCCAAGCATATTCCGTCAAATAGGCCTGATGCGCCAACGCAATGCCAAATTCCAAGGGGACCCGGCACGCACCAGACTGGGCGGCCAGCAAAGCCGCGCGCCGCATATGGGTTGCCAGGAATTCAAATTCTTCGAGGACGATGATATCGAAATTCAGCACCCGGCGCAGCAGCGGATCATCCATCAGGCCGCCAAACCAGGCCTCGGATACCAGACTTGACGCCCGAGCGGATGGCGCGGCGAACGCGGCGAGCGCTTCTTGGAAGTCGGGACCGGCGCGGATGGCGGCGGCGGCGGCGGCCAGGTGGCGCGTCATGTCGAACCCGGTTTCGCCAAACCCGGCTTGCAGATGGCCAAGTATACCGGCGCGCTGCCCGGTGCGCGCCGCAGCGTCCCAATCGATGCTGGCCAGTGTGTCATAGAGGTTATGGCGCGCCGCCGCATCGCCGGGCGCGATATCCAGGCACCGGCAGAAATGCGCCGCCGCGCTCAAACTGTCGCCGTCCCGCTCGGCAATCAGCCCCAGATTACGGTGCGCGTTCTGGTTTTGGGGCTCGGCGGCCAGGACCCGCTCGAAGGCGCGCCGGGCCTCCTTCATATCGCCCAAACCATAATGGGCGAGGCCGGCGAGATAGGCGGTCCCGGCGTCCGCAGCGCCATGGCTTTCGGCCAGCTTTATGAAATTGAGGGCAGCCGCATAATCGCCCCGGTCCTGACATATGGTAGCCAGCAACGCATAGGCATCGCCGGCGCCTGCATCCCGGTCCAGCGACGCCAGACATTGGACTTCGGCGCCCTCGGCATCGCCGGCGTCATAGAGTTTCCGCGCCAGATACAAATCCGCATGCATATGGGTAATTCCAATTGCGTATCACCCCGACAAGCTAGCGCCCAAGTATTAACAAACCCGTTTATGGAGACAGCCCGCGCGAACGATTGCCGTTATGGAAAGTTCGGCTAGAATAGCGCCAACAACAACCGCATATTCCTCCAGGGGGAGGCGCATGAGCGATCAATCCGTCCAACGCAGGCTTGCGGCTGTTCTGGCTGCCGATGTGGCCGGTTATACGCGCCTGATGGAGTCCGATTCCGACGGCACCGTGGCCGCCTGGCAAGACGCCCGCGAAGCCGTCATCCGGCCGGGGGTGGCGGAATATTCAGGCAAGATCGTCAAGCTCACCGGCGACGGCTTTCTGGTGGAATTCCCCACCGTGCAGGACGCCGTCAATTGCGCCATCGCCCTGCAGGCGGGCTTAGTGGACAGCTCTCTCGAATTCCGCATGGGGGTCAATCTCGGCGACATCATCGATGACGGCGAGGATATCCACGGCGAGGGGGGTCAATGTGGCCACCCGGCTGGAAGGATTGGCGGAGCCCGGCGGCATCTGCATTTCAGGAATGGTCTATGAATCCATCCGCAACCGCATCGAGGCGAATTTCGAAGATATGGGCGAACAGGAGGTCAAAAACGTCTCCGCCCCGGTGCGCGCCTACCGTATCCGCCTCGCCGGCAAGGCCGAAGCGGCCTTCAATGACGCCATTTCCAACCGGCCCTCTATCGCGGTGCTGCCATTCGACAATCTTTCCGGCGAGCAAGCCCAGGAATATTTCTCCGACGGCATATCCGAAGACATCATCACGGCACTGTCGCGTTCGCGCTGGCTGCGGGTAGTGGCCCGCAACTCTTCTTTTTCCTACAAGGGCCAATCCCCGGATATTCGCACCGTCTCCCAGGAGTTGAACGCGCGCTACGTGCTCGAAGGCAGCGTTCGCAAGGCCGGTGATCAGATACGCATTTCGGCGCAGCTCATCGACGGGGCCAGCGGCGACCATATCTGGGCGGAACGTTACGACCGCGCCCTCGACGATATCTTCGCCGTTCAGGACGACATCACCGAAACCGTGGCGGCGGCCATGGAGCCGGAGCTGGCGAAATCCGAAATGCGGCGGGCGTCATCGAAATCCCCCGCCAACCTGGATGCCTGGGACCTCTACCATCGCGGCACCACGGCTTTTTATCAGCGGGATAAAGCGAGCGTCACCAAGTCCATCAGCCTCCTGGAACAAAGCGTCGAACGGGACCCGGATTTCTGCCGTGCCTGGGCAGGTCTCACCGAATCCCTGTTTCTTTGCATCGTTTCGAATTTCTCCGATAACAAGGCGCGGGATGTGGATCGCATGGATCAGGCTGCCCGCAACGCGGTCCGCGCCGACAACGACGATCATGTAGCCCACGAGGCGCTGGGCCGCGCCCACCTTTGGCAGAAGAAATATCGGGACGCGCTGGCCGAATACGAAAAAGCCCTGGAATTGAACCCGGTTTCGGGCCGGGTGCGCTACGGCTATGGCGTCGCGCTCCTGCATTCGGGTGACGCGGCGAACGCGGAAACAGAATTCAACGTCGCCATCCAACTGTCCCCCCGCGATCCCTACCGCAGCGCCTTTTACTCGCGCATGTCCTACTGCCAGATTGCGCTTCGCAATTACGTCTCGGCGGTGGACTGGGCACGGAAATCCATCTCCGAGCCATTTACCGAACCAACGGTTTACCTGATCCTGGTTTCCGCCCTCGGTCATCTGGAGAGGCCGGCCGAGATGAAGGACGCCATGAATGAGCTGTTCCAGATGATACCGGATGCCAGCCTCGGCTATGTACGCGCGCTAATTCCTTCGGAACCGGAAACCCTGGAAAATTTCCTGGAAGGATTGCGCAAAGCGGGATTGCCGGAAGGCAGAGGCGCCGCCGGGGACGTGGCAGCCGATGCCGGCAAACCCTCCATCGCCGTCCTGCCCTTCGACAATCTTTCCGGTGATGCGGAGCAGAAATATTTCTCCGACGGCATGGCCGAGGATTTGATCACCGATCTGTCCAAAATCTCCGGGCTCTCGGTGGCGGCGCGCAACTCATCGTTCTCGTTCAAGGGCCAGATGCCCGATGTGCGGGACGTGGCCGAAAAGCTGGGCGTCAAATTCGTGCTCGAAGGCAGCGTCCGCAAGATGGGCGAGCGGCTGCGCATCAATGCCCAGCTTATCGACGCCGCCGGCGGCGATCATGTCTGGGCCGAGCGCTATGACGGCGACATGGCCGATATCTTCGATTTTCAGGACCGCATCCGCGCCGAGATTGTCGCCGCCCTGGCGTTGCAATTGACGCCCGCCGACGAGGCCCAGGGCGAAAAAAGAAGGACCCATAGCGTCGAGGCCTACGACTGTTACCTGAAAGGCCGGGCCAATTATTACCGCTATTCCTCCGATGCGCTGGCGGTAGCGTTCGAGGCCTTGGAAAAAGCCATCGCGCTGGACCCGGAATTTGTCGACGCCCACAGCTATTTATCGGGTTGCTATCTGGCCTCCTATATTTTCCGCTGGCTGGAAATCGACGAGGGCATGGTTAAAGCGCTGGGTGCCGCTGAAACGGCGGTCGAATTGGACCCGGGCTCGGCCACCGCCCAATACCGCCTCGGATGGGTGCATACCTGGCGCGCCGATTTCGATAAGGCCGATAGCTGCTTTCAAAAAGCCATCAGCCTGGATGCGGGATCGGCGGAAGCCTACCTGTATTACGGCGTCATGAAGGTGCGTCTGGGCGAGCCTGCAAAGGCTCTGGAACTGACAAACAAGGCTCTTGAGATCGATCCGTTTCTGCCGCCTGCCGATTATCATCTGGGTTTGGAATATTTTTTCCTGGGCGAATTGGACAAAGCCATTGCCGCAATCGAACGCGCCCGCGCCAAGATACCGAACCAGACCGGCGGCCGATTGCATTTAGCCATCGCCTATGCCGAGGCCGGCCGGACCGGCGAAGCCCGCGCCGAGATCGAGGCCGTTCTTAAAATTTCGCCGGACTACACCGTTCAGCTGGTCGAAAGGATTTATATTTATAACCGGGCCGAAGACCGGGAACGGTTCTTGAGCGGATTGCGCAAAGCCGGCCTGCCGGAAAGCGAAGCGGGCGCGGCGGTGGCCGCATCGGGTGACAAACCCTCCATCGCGGTCCTGCCGTTCGACAATCTCTCGGGCGATGCGGAGCAGGAATATTTCTCCGACGGCATGGCCGAGGATTTGATCACCGATCTTTCTCAAATCTCCGGCCTCGCGGTGGCGGCGCGCAATTCGTCGTTCTCGTTCAAGGGCCAAATGCCGGATGTGCGCGAGGTGGCGGAAAAATTGGGCGTTGCCTACATCCTCGAAGGCAGCGTCCGCAAAATGGGCGAGCGCCTCCGCATCAATGCCCAGCTTATCAACGCCGCCGACGGCAATCATTTATGGGCCGAACGATACGATGGCGACATGGCGGAAATTTTCGATTTCCAGGACCGCATCCGCGAAGAAATCGTCACCGCCCTGAAATTACAACTGACGCCCGCCGATACAGCGCGCAGCGAACGCAAGCAGACAACCAGCGTCGAGGCCTATGATCTCTATCTTCGCGGCCGCGCCGAATATTACAAATATTCCCCGGACAATCTGGCCAAGGCCGAGGAATATTTGACGGCGGCCACCGGGGTCGATCCCGACCTGGCCGAGGCCTATGCCTATTTGTCCCGGTGTATCGTGAGCCGGTGGATTCAATCCTGGCCGGGCCACGATGCGACGTTGGAGCGGGCAATGGAAACGGCGGAACGTGCGGTGATCCTCGATCCCGGTTCGGCCCTCGGCTTTACCATGCTGGCCTGGGTGCAGAATTTTGATCGCAAGTATGATCAATCGAAGGCGAATTTCGAGCGGGCCATTTCCCTCGATCCCAATATTCCCGAAGTTTACGCCACCTATGCCCTGGCCAATTCCTATTGGGGGGATCCGGAAGAGACATTGGTTGTCCTCGGCCGCGCCCTTGCGATCGACACCATGGGCCATCCCAACGCGAATTTTCTCACCGCCCAGTGTTACTACCTTCTGGGCCGGCTGGAGGAAGCCGCCGGAATTCTTACCGATGTAATCGCGGAAAGACACGGCTTCATGCCGGCACACGTCCATCTGGCCGCAACCTATGTGGAGATGGATCAAACCGAAGATGCCGCCGAGGTGGTGAAGGGCGCCCTTGAGCGCGTACCGGACTTCACACTGGCCGACGCGGAACGAATTTATCCCTACAAGCGCCCGGAAGACCGGGAACGATTTTTCGGAGCGCTGCGCAAATCGGGGCTGCCTGATGGCAGCTCGAAGGAAATACCAGCCTCCGCCGATCTCGCCGACAAACCCTCCATCGCCGTCCTGCCGTTTGATAACCTGTCCGGTGATCCCGAGCAGGAGTATTTCTCGGACGGCATATCCGAGGATTTGATCACGGCGCTATCGCGCATTCGCCAGTTCCATGTCCTCGCCCGCAACACCACCTTCACCTTCAAGGGCAAATCCGTGGACGTGCAGGCCATTGCCTCCGAATTGGATGTCCGCTACGTGCTCGAAGGCAGCGTCCGTAAATCCGGCGGTCGGGTGCGCATCACGGCGCAGTTGATCGACGGCGATAGCGGTAATCATCTCTGGGCCGAACGCTATGACCGGGAGCTGGAAGACGTGTTCGAAGTTCAGGACGAGATCGTACGCACCGTGATCGGCGCCATGGGCACCGAGCTTAATCGGGCCGAACAAGAGCGCGCCGCGATGAAACCGCCGGAAAACCTGGATGCATGGGAATTGCACCACCGGGGCATGGCCGAGCTATATAAACGGACCTTCGAAACCAATGTGGAAGCGCGCCGTTTGTTCGCGGCGGCCATCGAGCGCGACCCAAACTTTGCCGCCCCTCACGCGGGCATATCGCGCACCTATCAGACCGACCGTATTTTGGGAGACATGGGTGATACCGGAGCGCTGGCGTTTCAATATGCCAATCGGGCGGTTGAGCTTGATGACCGGGATGCGTTTACCCATTACGCATTGGGCGCGGCCTATTTGTTCATTGGCGAGGACTTTGATGCAGCGCTTCGGGAATTGGAGGAAGCGCGCCAGATCAATCCTGGCGATGCGCAGGTTCTGCACATGATGGGCCGGGCGTATTTGGGTGCGGGCCGGGCGGAAGAGGGGTTGTCATTTCTAAACGAAGCCGTGCGGTTGAGCCCCTCGGATATGATGCTGGGTATATTTTGCACAGGCACCGCCTATGCCTATTTGTCCATGAAAGAATACGAACAGGCTGTCAAGTGGGGACGCGATTCGATACGTAAACTCCCCCCCGGGTTCGATTTGTGGCCGGAAAAGATGCCGTTTATAGCCGCCCTTGCGCATTTCGGGCAGAAGGATGAGGCCGGCGAGATCCTCCAGAAATTTATGGCTGCCCGTCCCGAGATCAGCGTCGAAACATTGCGCGCACGTCAGACCTATGTGTATCCGGACTATCTGGAGCATTTACTGGACGGCCTCCGCATGGTCGGATTGCCGGAGTCCGCCGAAGTCTCCCGTCCCGAGCGTCCCGACAAACCCTCCATCGCCGTCTTGCCCTTCGACAATCTGTCGGGCGATCCCGAGCAGGAGTATTTCTCCGATGGCATTTCAGAAGACATCATCACGGCGCTGTCGCGCATCCGACAGTTCTTCGTTATCGCCCGCAACACCACCTTCACCTACAAAGGCCAAGCAGTGGACGTGCAGGCCATCGCCAAGGATCTGGGCGTCCGCTATGTGCTCGAAGGCAGTGTCCGGAAATCCGGGAGCCGGGTTCGCATCACGGCCCAGTTGATCGACGGCGATACCGGCAATCATTTGTGGGCGGAGAAATACGACCGGGAGCTGGAGGACATCTTCGCCGTCCAGGACGAGATTACGCTCACCGTGGTTGGCGCCATCGAGCCGGCGCTCAGCCGCGCCGAACAGGACCGCGCAAGGCGCAAGCCGCCGGGTAGCCTGGACGCGTGGGATTATTACCAGCGCGGCATGCAATATGTCTGGCGGCCATCGAAGGCCGATACCGAGGAAGCCACGCGCCTGTTGAATCTGGCATTGGAGCATGATCCGAATTTTTGCGCCGCCCATGCCTATCTCACATTCCAGCAACTCAAGAACCATGTCTTCGGCTATGCCGATACCGAAACCAACAAAAAGCAAATCCTGGCGGCGGGAAAGGCCGCCCTGGCCGCCGATGATCAGGACGCCCTGGCCCACTACGCCATGGGCAACGCGCATCTGGTTAGAGGCGACTATTCTGCTGCTATCGGCGCCTACGACCGGGCCATTGAAATCAATCCCAGTTTTGCCGCTGCCCATCATGAACGCGCCGGCGCCCATTCGCTTAGCGGCCGGCACGACGAAGCGATCAATAGCGAAATGACGGCCATGCGGCTGAGCCCCAGCGATCCCGGCCGCTGGGCCATGATGATGATCGTCGGCATGACCTATTTCCGCTCCGGAAACTACGAGGCGGCGGCCGATTGGTCGCGCCGCTCGACACAACAGCCGAACGCCTCGGTATCGCCGCATATCGTTTTGATCGGATCGCTCGGCCATTTGGACTTGGCAGATGAAGCGGCGGCGGCCATCCAAAAATACCGCGAATCCTTTCCCGAGCACGATGTGGAATCCAATTTCAGCCACTCACCGTTCCTTCGCGATGAAAGCGACGCCGCAACCATGCGCGAAGGGTTGGCGAAGGCAGGCCTGAAGGGGTAAGAGCGATGCCATCCGTCAAACAGAACCCGTTACCAGCCTATGCCCCCTCACCGAAGGTGACCAAGCTGTGGCCGGATATTTCCGGCAACACCATCAACGGCCTTGGCGATACCGGCAAGGGCCCGCCGCGCCCGGTCTTTTGGCGTACCGACGGCTCCACACCCCATGCGCCGGTCATGTACCACTTCTACCAGCGCAGCAAGGAGAACCCGGCGGTCATGGAGGCGCGCAAATATCGCGACCAAACCGCCGCCATCGAGGACAGCGATATCGCCCCGCAGCCCGAGCAGAAACCGGCTTCCGAATGGACGGCCGAGATCAAAAGGCTGGCCTTGGAAATCGGCGCCGACGATGTGGGCATCACCGCCTACCAATCGGGCTGGACCTTCGAGGACCGGCCCCAGCCGGAGGGAAAATGGGCCATCGTCATGGCCTTCGCCCAGGACTATGAGGCCATGAACAAGGCGCCGGATGCCGCCGCCTATATCGAGGTCATGCACCAATATGGCCGCGCCGGCGATACCGCCAAGCATCTGGCCAACCGGATCCGCGAGCGGGGCCATTTCGCGGCCGCCAAGACCGGGCCGATGACCGAGGATGTGTTGATGATTCCCGCCGCCATCGAGGCCGGCCTGGGCGAGCTTGGCAAGCACGGCTCGATGATCCACAAGGCGTTCGGCGCCAACTTCCGCCTGTCGGTGGTGCTGACCGATCTGCCGCTCGAGACGGGCGCGCCGGATATCTTCGGCGCCGATATGTTCTGCGCCAATTGCCAGGTCTGCGCCAACGCCTGCCCGCCAGGGGCCATCGCCGCCGATAAGCAGATGGTCCGGGGCGAGACCAAATGGTATGTGGATTTCGACGCCTGCGTTCCCTATTTCGTCGACTTCGAGACCTGCGGCATCTGCCTTGCGGTGTGCCCTTGGAGCCGGCCGGGCGTCGCCCAAAATCTGCTGCAAAAAATGGCGCGGCGCCTGGAAGCAAGCGGAGCCTGATACAAGACTATTCGGCGGCAACCGCTTCGACTTCGATCAAAAATTCTGGCCGCGCCAGGCGGGCGACCACCAGCAGCGTGTGCGCCGGCGGCACCATATGGCCCAAGGCGGCAACCTCCACTTCGCGCCAGGCCTCGATATCATCGGCGTTGGTCAGGTACACCGTGAGGCGCGCCAGATTATCGAGCCCCATGCCGCTTTCGAGGAGGATGTGGGTCACCCGCGCATAGCAGATTTCCGCCTGCGCCGTGATGCCTTCGCCCACATTGCCGTCTTCATCGACGCCGGTCTGACCGGCCAGGAATAGCATACGCGAGCCGGCCGCCACATCGGCCACCAGACTGTAGCGGCCGCCCGGCGAGCGAATGCCCTCTACGTCATACCGTTTCACCTTGATTGTTGTCCTTTCAATATCCAGTCAGGCGCGCAAGCGGTGCACCTCGACCTTTTCTTCCCTCCCCTTGACCGAGAAATCGCCGGCTGCCTCGGCGTTGAAGGCGGGGCCCATCTGACGGGCGATCTCGCCCGAGATCAGGATGGTCACGTCGTCGCCTTCATCGAACTCCTTGCCGAGCGCTTCGATACGCGCGGCGGTGTTCACGGTATCGCCGATGATGGTGTAGTTGATGCGCCCCGGCGCGCCGATATTGCCCACCAGGACCGGCCCTTGATGGATGCCGACCCGGATGCGGATGCGGTTCTTGCCGGCGGCGGCGCGGGCATGGTTGTCGATCGCCAGCCCCGATTTCATGGCGAGGGCGGCGCGGCAAGCCCGTTCCGCCGTATCCGCCTGTTCGTCCGGCGCCCCCCAAAAGGCCATCAGCGCATCGCCGATATATTTATCGATGGTGCCGCCTTCGTCCTCGACGCATTTGCCCAGGATGGCGAGATGCTCGTTGATCATGGCGGCCACGTCTTTCGCCGACTGGCCCTCGGACATGGTGGTGAAGCCGACGATATCGGTAAACAGGACGGTGAGATTTTTTTCTTCGGATACCACTTCGGCGCCGCCGGCGCGCTTGATCAACCGGTTGACCAGGGATTTGGGAACATAGGTCTCGAAGCTGCGCAGGCCAGTGAGCATGGTGTTGAACGCCGATGCCTGATCATCCAGCTCCTTGATCCAGTTGTGCGGTAATTCGCCGATTTCCGACAGCTCCAGGCTGCCGATTTTGTTGGCGGCTTCGGTAAGTTTCTGCACCGGGCGGGACACCGATTTGGCGACGATCACCGCCGCTACCAACGACAGCAATAACAGCGCCAGACCGATATAGCCGGCCTGCAGAACGCGCCGCTGGGCGACGTCTACGTCGCGGGAATTGAGCCAGGCGCCGATGCCCCACGGGGTCCCGCCAAAAGCATTGGTCCAATGGACGAAGGTGGCGAACTGGTCTTTGCCGATGGTGATATCGCGCCGCTCGAAGCGACCGGCGAACGACATGCCCTTGTCGTTTGGATCATCGAGCCTGACGGCCAGCGCGTTCAGGACCGCATCGTCGATGGCGCGTAAATCCACCAGCGGGGTTTTTACCGATTGGCTGGCATGGGCGGAGCGCAATATGGGATGAGCGAGCACGCGGTCCCGGCCGTAAAGAACAAAACCCTTGCCGCCGAGGGATTTGGTGAACTTATCGATCAGGTTCGAAACCTCGGTAATGGATATGAGCGCCGCCACGACGCCGATGAATTTTCCGTTCCGCCTTACCGGTACGCGCCGGTTTACCAGGGTGAGGCCATCGACGAATATTATCTCGCCCCAGAAACCCGTTTTCGCGGCCTCGGTTTGGCGATACGCGGCGACGATGTGAGGCGTTGCCGAGCGGTCCACGCGGAACATGCGGACCTCGTTCCAGGCCGTCCGGCGGGCCGACACGGAAAGCAATTTTGTATTCAGAAAGGCGATGGATATGATTTGCGGGGCGGCGGCCAGAGAGGAGATGAGGGCGGTCTCGAACAATTTGGTGTCGGCCGGATCGAGCAGGCCGCGCTGGATCCTATCGGCGATGAAATCGGCCTGGTGGCGCGCCGGCTGCAACTGGGCATCCAGCTCTTTCAGGATCTGGTCGGCGTAAAGATTGGCGCGCTGGGATACCAGCTCGTTGGTGTTCTTCTGAGCCGTGGACCATTGCGTCCAAAAGACCACGCCGACGGCGATGGCGACAAGCAGCCCGATGCTGGCCGCCAGGGTCAGTGAGATCGGTATCGGCCTTGAAGTGCCGGGTTGCTCGGCCATGACTACACCCTCCGCTTAGATTTTTTCGCCCCCCTGTTCGCCGCTTTCGCGATCTTCTCAAACTCCGGGTAGATCAGCGCAAAGTCGGTATCCGCCATGCCGCGCCCGATGGCTTCGGCCAGATACGCATGGGTGGTGCGCCCCAGCGTTACCTCGGCCTGCAGCCGGTCCGCCATATGAACAGCCATGCCGACATCTTTGTGCAGGTTGTAGACGCGCGAACGGGCGTCCCAGGTTTCCGACAATATGTGATCGGGAAAGCGACGCTCGGTGATATAGGAGCGCCCGTTGCCCATATTGATAACTTCGATGAGATCGGCCAATGCGATGCCGGCCCGGCCCGCCAGATACGCCGCCTCGCAGGCGGTCATGAAATTGGTATGGGTGACCATGTTGTTGACCAGCTTCATGGTATGGCCGGCCCCCGATGGCCCCACATGGAACAATGCGCCGGCGATATCGTTCAAGACGCCGCGCGTTCGGCGGAACACCGCCGCCTCGCCGCCGATCATCAGGGTCATGGTGCCCATATCGGCGCCCTTGGCGCCGCCGCCGGTCATGCCCGCATCCATATAATGGACGCCCTTGTTCTTTGCCCGGCGCGCCAGTTTCTTCGAATAGGTGGGATCGGAGGTGGTCAGATCATAAAGCACCAGACCCCGCCTCGCGGCCGCCAGCATGCTGCCCTTGCCCTTGGTCATGGCGTCGATGTCGGGCGAGCCGGGCACCACGAAAAAGATCAAACGGCACGCCGCCGCCATTTCCGCCGGCTCGGAAACCGTAGCGCGCCGGGCGAAGGGTTTGCGGGCGGCCGCGGCGATATCCCACACATGCACGCTGTGGCCGGCCTTGATGAGATTGCCGGCGATGCCCCGGCCCATATTGCCGAGGCCGATGACGCCGACTGTCTTGGGCAACCGTTTGGATATTTTAGAAGACGTTTTCGCTTTTTTCATTCGCCGGTCTTTCACAATTGGCGGCCCGCTCCATGGCGGCGCAGACGGCGGACGCGTCCTCGTCCATATGGCCCTGGGCAACGGCCGCGTAATAGGGCTGCAAAGCTGCCTGATAGATCGGGATCGGCGCATAGAGGCCGGCGGCATGTTCGGATATAAAGCGGGCGTCCTTCAAGGGAATGGAAAAATTCATGCCCTCGTGGACATAATTGTTGTGCGCCATCATGGCGCCCCTTGTCTCGAACATGGACGACGACGAGCCCGAACCGGAGATCACCTGGTGCATCATTTTGGGGTCCAGCCCGGATTTCATGCCCAGCACCATGACCTCGGCGGCGACGCTGTTATGCACCAGGTTGAGGATATTGGCGCAGAACTTCATCTTCATGCCGGCGCCGAATTCACCCACATAGAAGACCCGGGATGCAAAGCCGTTGATCACTGCTTCGGCTTCGCCATAGGCGGCCTCGTCGCCGCTGGCAAAGGCGGTGAGCTGTTTTTTTACCGCCAGGATGCGGTTGCCGGAAACCGGGCAATCGAGCATGCGCCCGCCGGCGGCTTCGATAATGTCGCGCCCCGCTTCCTTGTCGGCAACGGCGAGGGTACTGGTCTCAAGAACGATTTGGCCTTCCTGGCCGGCACCGGCAATGGCACCCGCCACCTCCATCAGCGACGCGGCGCTTGGCAGGCAGGTGATGACCATATCGGACTTCGCCGCCACGTCCCGGGGGTCCTTGCCGGCGACCATGCCGCCGCCCGCCAAATCCGCCACGGCATCGCTGCGCACATCGTAGCCGATAAGTGAAAAGCCGCTTTTCATGATGTTGGGCGCCATGGCCGATCCCAAAACGCCGAGGCCGATCTGGCCGACGGTGATGCTCATTGCGTGCTCCTTCACTGGCGTCTAAGAAATTATTGGATCAGCCCCGCTCCGCCACATAGCGGTAATTGGTGGTGTCGCAGTGGCTTACACGCCACTCCACCGGCCGTTCGTCCAGCATCTTGGCGGTGCGGTCGATTTCCAGCAATGGCGCGCCCGCATCGAGGCCGAGCAACAGCGCTTCTTCTTCGCTGGCGGAAACGGCGGTCAATTGCTCGTCAGCTTTGGCGACGGTGACGCCGTAGGCGGATTGATAAAAGCGAAACAGGTTGTTGGGCGGATCAACCTCGGTGCCGAAGCCGGGAAAATGCTCGAGCGGCAGGGTGATGGTCTCGACAATGGTGGCGATGTCGCCGAAAAAGCGCACCCGGCGGAAGCGGACGACCATCTCGCCTGCGGCCAGTTGCAGCCGTGCCGCTTCGGCGGGTGTCGCCACATCTTCGGCGCAATCCAGAACTCGGCTTTCCGGCAGAAGCCGCGCGCCTTCGTCGCCGACGATGGAGAAAAACAAAAACAAGGCGCGCCGCTCGGTATGTACGGAAACAAAGGTGCCGAGGCCCTGGCGCCGATATAAAAGGTTCTCGGCCACCAGATCGTTGAGCGCCTTGCGCACCGTGCCCTGGCTGACGTTCATTTCGGCGGCCAGTTGCATTTCCGACGGGATTGCCTCACCTGGCTTCCAGACATTGTCGATCAAGCGCCGGCGGATGGTGTTGTCGACCTGCTGATAGAGCGGCTGGGCGCGCATTTTCTTGGGCGCGCGGGCGCGCCGCCTCGAGGATAATTCGTCGTTTGGAGTTTTCTGATCCATGCGCCGGGCCGCTCTGTTTGATCACGAATTGTTTCGCCGAAATTATGCGCCAGCCGTCAGCGAAGTGCAAATATTGGCGACGTGCAAATATCCCACATTGCCCTGTTGCCGGCCCTTGGCTTTGGGTACAGTGGCTGTCAATTCGATTAAAGGGAGTGAAACCAATGGCGCAATCAATAATTATGAAATCGGACGAGCTGGAGGTGGTGCAGCGCGGCAACGGCGTCGAGACGGCGGTGCTGGTCTCGAGCGAAATCTGCGGCGCCAATACCACATCGGGCACCACGTCGTTCCCTACCGGCACCAAGGTTCCCGTGCACCGGCATAATTGCAACGAGCAGGTGGTCTTGCTGGAAGGCGACGCGGAGGTGGAGATCGACGGCGTTTGCACCCGCATCAAACCCATGGATACGGTCTTTGTCGAGGCCGGCACCTGGCACCGCTTCGTCAATATGGGCGACGGGCCGATGAAAATCCTCTGGGTCTATGACAGCCCGGACGTCACCCGCACCTTCAAAGAGAGCGGCGAGACGGTCGGCCATCTGAGCGGCGGCGACAAAGTCAACTAATATCCTGAGAGACCCAATATGAACGACACACCCCGGGCCCCGCGCCGCTATACGGCTGCCCAACTTGCAGACTTTATAACCCGCGCCTTCGTTGCCGTCGGCATGGGCCAGGGCGATGCCGCCAAGATCGCCGCGCTGATGGCGGACGCCGATCTGAACGGCTCCGACGGCCACGGCATTTTCCGCCTGCCCCCCTATATCAAGCGCATCGGCGCGGGCGGGTTGAACCTCAAACCCAATATCCGTATCGAGCGCGAACGCACCGGCATGGCACTGGTCGACGGCGACAACGCCCAAGGGCACTTGGTCATGAGCTTTTGCGCCGAGACCGCCATTGCCAAAGCCAAAGAGACCGGCGTCGCCTGGGTCGGGGCGCACCATTCCAACCATGCGGGTCCGGCCAATCTGTACGCCAAGATGCCGCTCGCCCACGACATGATCGGGCTCTATGTGGCGGTCGGCAACGCCAATCACCTGCCGCCGTGGGGCGGCACCGACATGCTTTTATCCACCAACCCCATCGCCGCCGCCATCCCGGCGTTGGAAGAGCCGGCGGTGGTCTTGGACATGGCGACCACGGTGGCCGCCTACGGCAAGGTGAAAATGGCCGCTCAAAAGGGCGAGCAGATGCCGGTCGGCTGGATGGTCGATGCGGACGGCGCGCCGCTCACCGATCCCAACAAAGCCGGCGATGGCTTTTTGCTGCCCATCGGCGGGCCCAAGGGCTCGGGCCTGTCATTAATATTCGGGCTATTGGCCGGCACCCTCAACGGCGCCGCCTTCGGCCCCGACGTGGTGGATTTCAACGCGGACTATAAAAGCGTCACCAACACCGGCCAGTTCATCATCGCCATCGACGTCGCCGCCTTCATGGATGTGGATTCTTTCAAGCGCAACGTCGATGTGATGGTGCGCCTGATCAAGGCCTCGCCCACCATGCCCGGCTTCGACGAGGTGCTCCTGCCCGGCGAAAGCAGCCGGCGCAAGCGCGAGGATTACACGGCAAACGGCATCCCCATGGGGCAAGGGCTTTATGATGCGCTAGCGAACCTGGCCGGCGAGATTGGGATTGAGATGCTGGATTAGCCTCAATCCCCCTCCCTTGATGGGAGGGGTTAGGGGAGGGTGACAATATGCGCGAATGGCAAACCTATTGCGCGCAAAATGAATAAACCTGTATTAAAATATTATGTTTAGCACCCGACAAATAATTCCGGTCGACATCGATTTGATTTGCCGTCACCGTCGCGCCATGTTCAGCGAAGGTGGCCGGCGTACCCAAACTGATCTGGATGCCATGGCCGAACCATTCCGTCGATGGCTTGCCCCACGACTCGATGACCAGAGCTACTTCGGCTTTATCGTAGAGGCCAAAGGACAAGCCATTGCCGGCGTTGGGCTAATGGTTACGGAATGGCCGCCACACCCTTCACACCCAACAGATGACCGTCGGGGATATGCCCTGAACATGTATGTCGAACCCGAATATCGCGGTCGCGGCATTGCTCGAAATTTGATGGAAGCAGCGGATCGGGAATTTAAGAATCGGGGAATTGGCTACGTAATCCTGCACGCGACAAAAATGGGGCGGGCGGTCTATGAACGGTTTGGCTGGGTATCCACTTCAGAGATGGCCAAAGCGCTACACTTAATTTAACCAATCCGTGAATGATGCGGGCGTTGCGCCGCGTCACCCTCCCCTAACCCCTCCCATCAAGGGAGGGGGAAATTTTGGTCGCACCCATCGAATAATGGCATCTGCCACTTGCGCTCACGTTTCCACAGGCTATTTAACACCTAGCGCTCTTTGGCAGCGCGTGCTCTTGAATATTGTGAATAGGATGATTTGATACCCCGCACGGCGGTGCCGTGGTCTTGGGCGGTGCTTGCGCGTATGCGATATGGAGCGCAGGTCTGGCCGTGCCGATCATTAAAAACCGTAACAAACCGTCATAAACCGTAAGGAATAGTCATAACCGTAAGGGGGGTCATTATTTGATGTCGCGCGAGATTGTCAATTATAATACACGCGTAAATATATAAACGGTGACAGTTTACTTTTAGCGGCGGGCGACAGAGCTCTGCCGCGTCACCCTCCCCTAACCCCTCCCATCAAGGGAGGGGGATTTTGGGGTGCGGGTGGCTCGCGGTTCCTACTCACCGATTTTATTTGTAGAACTCTTCCGGATCGATGGGCAGCGGCACTTCTTCGCCGCGCTTGGCGGACAAATCCATGGCCATGGTATGCATCAGGTTGTTGTGGCCCTCCCGCGCCACCGCGTGCGGCGTGGTCATGCCCATCATGATGCGCCCGAACCAGGCCATGGTCTCTTCGCGCATCGGCCCCCAAAGCTGGCCCTGCCACAAATCGCCGGGCGGATAGGAGGTCAGGAAATCCACATGCCGCTCGGCCGGCTCAAAACCGTCGGGCACATAGCCGCCGGGCAGGCTTTCCTCGGAGGCCAATACCAGATCCCGGTGGGTGTCCTCGATATCGATGACGCCCTTGGTGCCGACGATGCCGATCTCCAAACCATAGACCGAGCCCGGCCAGATTTGCGGCAGGCCCCAGGAAATGTTCATGGAAAAGATGGTGTCGTCATCCATGGTGAAAATACCGAAAGTGGAATCCTTGGTGCCCCATTCCTGCAACACCGGATCGACCGATTTGGCATAGACCGTTTTCGGCGTCTTGCCCGACATCAGCCACATGGACATGTCCAAAGAATGGGTGCCGGACACCACCATCGGCGTCAGATTATGGCGCTCGTTGGTCTTGGCGATGGTCGCGATGGGCACCATGCGGTTCATAAAGGCGCGGGTTACCACCGAATGCACATGACCGATTTGGCCGGTGGCGAGGCGCTCCTTGACGGTCAGGAAACGGCGCCGGAAGCGTTGCGTGTAGCCGATGCAGGCGTCGAGGCCTTCACCGGTAATGGCGTCCAATATCTGTTTGGATTCGCGCGCCTCCGTCGCCAGGGGTTTTTCGATGAACAGCTTGTGGCCCTGCTCGACCGCCATCAATGTGGGTTCGGTATGCTTGTTTTCTTCGGTGATGATCATGGTGGCGTTGACTTCCGAGCGCTTGATCAATTCCTCGGCGTCGGTGGTGAAGAAATCGGCGTTCACGTCGGCGGCCAATTTGCGGCCCAGCTCTTCGTTGATGTCGCAAAGCCCCAGCCATTTAACGCCGGGATATTCGCGGGCGAACTTGGCGCGGATGCGGCCGATGGTGCCGCAGCCGATGATGGCGAGGCCGATTTCGTCCACGGTTTCCAGTGTTTCAGACATTAATGTTCTCTTTCAGCGTTTTGAGGATTGAAGTATGGGAGTGCGGCGCCGGACGTCAGCGCGGATTATCGGCGGCGTAGCGCTCGATCGCCTGCTCCACATTGGCGTTGTTATCCATCGCCCAGTCGCGCAAGGCATCTAAGGCCAGCACCAGGCTGACGCCCAGCTCGGTCAGGGAATATTCCACCTTAGGCGGGATCACCGGAAACACGGTGCGCTCCACCAGCCCGTAGCTTTCCATCTCGCGCAAGGTCTGGGTCAGCACCTTGGCCGATATGTCACCGATATCGCGGCGCAGCTCGGACGGGCGCAGGTTTTTGCCCTTGAGCCGGCGGATAACCATGACATTCCATTTGTTGGACAAGCGCCCAAGCATCTTCTGAAATGGGCGCGATTGTTCCAGCGTGCGGAGCGCGTCCGGCGGCAGGTCTTTATATTGGGGTGTCGCCATCACCGGTTCAGTTCAACTTTTTGTGTTTGGGTGCTATAAAACCCTTGGGTAGCCTTAAGTTACCTAATGGTAGATACAAGCACAATCAGTATGTACATTGTAGACGCCGCCTCGCCTTGCTAGGGTCCAGACTCATTCAAATCCAGTAACAGATTAGGGCCGCGAGACACAGAGCGGCAAGGAAGTTGTTTGCATTTTTGTCGTACCGGGTGGCGATGCGGCGAAAGTCTTTGAGACGCCCA
>Ga0114993_10000791_pt1 | contig 36671 bp, 52 predicted proteins | sample ArcticOcean_MG_C_FD_87042 | JGI IMG/M metagenome (GOLD analysis project Ga0114993, IMG submission 87042) | Marine microbial communities from western Arctic Ocean - ArcticOcean_MG_CB2_150 | ecosystem: Environmental > Aquatic > Marine > Oceanic | place: Arctic Ocean: Canada Basin | collected...
TTAGTAAAAGCAGTCCAAGAATTATCAGCAAAAGTAGAAGCATTGGAGAACGCATAGTGCCACAAGAGTTATCACCAGACACTAAATTCACACTTAGCATCCAGACGATGATTGGTGCAGGAATGGGAAACGCATGATTAAAATAATATTAAAAAAACTACTGAAAAAACACGGGTCGATCGGCTTACTGGTTTACGTGGGCGATTTCATAACCAAGCAGACCAAGTCGAAAAAAGACGATCAGCTCTGGGCAGAAATAAAAAAAGTAATTAAAAGATTTGATAAATGATACAAACAAGAACCAATAAACAAGCTGTGGAGGAAAGAAAAATGGTAAACGGATTAATAAACGTGCAACTAAAAACCTTTGAGATCGAAGTAACTGGCGGAGATCCCGTAAAGGTAGAATACAAAACGCTAATGAAAGGGGCGCTTAACAGCATCCCCGAGGGCGGCCTGGCTCCATCCGATATGCGCGACCGCATTAAGCTCATGGATAAGCTGGAAGAAGCAACCGGAACGGTAAACCTTACGCAAGAGGAAGTAGATGTAATCTACGGCCTGGCTAAAGATCAAAGGTTCGGCATAATAGATAAAGGCTTTGTCGATTACATGGAGGATTTGGAAAAGATGAAAAACGGAATTAAAGAAAGTGGATCTAGGAAAATATAACTCCGAGAAGTCGGCTAAAAGAGTAAAAGTCTCGGCCGACCATACCCAAGATCCGGTAAGGTACCACCTGGAGATCCAGGGCGTAAAGGAAAAGCGCCTGGTAACGCTCCAGGAGGTAGACCATGCTTTGTCCTCTAGAGAGTCTAAAGTGGAGAGGCTAAAAGAGGAGATCTCGAGCTGCAAATTGCTAATTAAAGACATCTCAGCTTTGTAAAATGCTTTATAGGAGATGCGCTGCGGGCGAAGATATAGCGATTTACTTTGGATCTATTTTTGTCCAGGAGGTTAGGGACGCCCGCGCCCACCCCTCCAGGCGTTACGTCGTTTGGGCGCATGGATCTGTAGCATTAGAAACCGATGTATTTACTGAGGCAGAGGCGGCGTATATTGCAGAATGTAATAAAGTTCATTCGTCAATAGGCGCCCAGATCCCAGGCAAACATAAACTCAGAAACGGAGTCGTTCAAACAGTATGAGTAAATTTTCAGAGTTTATATCTGGCGTATTGCAGCGCGAAGGAGGGGCAAGCATAACCAACGATCCGGACGATCCCGGAGGCGTTACTAAATTTGGCTTGTCTGCCAGGGGTACCAGTATGGATCCGGAAGAGATAAAAGCCCTTACAGAGCGCGAGGCGATAGACCTATACCGAAAACTATATTATAAGCCAAGTAAGTGCGACAAGCTCCCCGAAAGACTCCAGGAGGCCTATTTCGATACCGTAGTTAACAGCGGGATCTCCGGGGCTACAAAGATATTACAGCAAGCGGCAAACCATAAGAACAGAAAAGGCCGACAGATTACGGTAGACGGACGCATAGGGCCGAACACTATCGCCGCTATAAAAGATCTGGAGACTGAGAGGTTTAGAGCCTTTAGAATTAAACGCTATGTCGATGTGGTTAATAAAAAGCCCTACACAGAAAAATTTTATTACGGCTGGTTCCGCCGCGCCCTGGAGGTTTAATGGCACAACAAAATAACCCCAGGCAAAAATTCCAGAACTATGTAACGCAATCGCTGGCCGCTCATACTGTAAAGCTGGAGAACATCGAAAAAACTTTAGATAGATTACACACAGATCTACCGGCGGAGAGTCGCCGCGTAGGATCTTTAGAGCAAAAATTCCAATTCTTTAAGGGGATCACCTGGTTTATGATGGGTATGCTGGGGGTATTCGTTGCTTTGGTAGGGGTGTTAAAATAAAAAAAGGATAAACGATGGTAGAATGGTTAAATGAAATAGTAGGGCCAGAGTTTGCGTATGCCGCTATAGGCGGCGCGAGCGTTCTAATGGCATATATACTTAAAAAGATACCGAACCAGGCGTTAAAGAGTAAGTTTGGCTCTGTAATGTACGGCCTGGGGGTTACGCTTACCCTTGGACTGGCAAAATGGGAGTTCTCTAAAAAGGCCTGGCATAGTTTAATCGAGCCATGGATCGTAGATGCTATGGATAATATCGTAGCCCACGGGATCCGAGAATTTATACGCGGGCTAAGGTCTGACAATGTATAAGTAGGCGAGGAAGCGTATATAATGCCACAAGAATTAAGCCCAGACACTAAATTTACCCTTAGTATCCAGACTATGATTGGAGCAGGAATGGGAATTGCATCACTTGTTGGGATGTGGTATGTGCTACAGGCAGATATACAGGAGGCTAAAGAGTTACCCATACCTTTGTCTCTATTCTCTCAGGAGTATCCGAGTAAGGGGATTAGCGATTTTAACTGGAGTCCCTCCTACGAACAGTATAAACAGCAGGTAGGAAATCTTCAAGAAAATCAAGATGACATCTATGGTATTATTGAGGGACTGCAAGATGAAATTAAAGAACTAAATAAACAGATTACAAACTTAAGAATTGCAGTCCAATGAGGTGGTTACTATTATCATTAGCTTTTGGTCAGCCCGCACAGCAAGAGGTAAACGATGCGAATTTTTTGGGAGCAATATACAAAGGAATGCACTTGGTGAGGTTTACCGCGGAATGGTCGGACGATAATAAACAGAATTTTTACCAAGGGAAGTTTATTGTAGAAGGAGATAGCGCCTATCATGGCACTATGATAATGATACTCCCAGCAAAAAATATTCCAGAGACAGTAAGAAAATTAAGACTGCGGAATTTCCCAAGCGTTGTTTTATTCAAAGACGGTAAAAAGAAAAAAGTTTGGAAAGCTGATTTTGATGGGAACCTAGATCTAAGTACAGACGATGTTAGAAAAGCTATTGATTGGCACTCCGCGGTTTTAAAAGGTTATTAATGGAAAAGATTTCAAAAGGCCAGGTGTATTAGGCGGCAGATTTCGTAAATTAAAAGCAGAATTATATGATATTACTAAAAAAACTAAGATGGGGGCGTAAATGGCAGTAACTAGTACTATAGAATATTGCACCGATAGAGACTTGCTGGACGTATATCCCCAGATCTCTACCTCCGATTCTAAAATTAGGATCTATAACTGGGTGCAGCATAGTGGCTCTTTATATAGAGCGGATAGTAGCGGAGTCGCTACGGTTTTGTTTGTCGACGGGCAAGACTTAGGAGATCCAGAGGCAAATAGTGGCGTTGTAAATGTAAATGGCGAATGGTATTTCGATAGCGCTATAGACGCCGTTTATTATTATAATAGTGCGACAAGCCCTAACGATTTAATAATGGAATCTGGAGAGGACGCCGCAACCTTTCGCCAGCGTATGAGACGTAATGCCTCCCGCCTGGTCGAAGCTAAGTTAGATGCCAGGTTATCGCGGGAAGTCTGGAAAGACAGGGAGGGTAACTATCCCTTTATCGTAACCAGGACGTCCGCTTTAATGGCTGTATCTATGATTTTATACTCTGAAGATCCTACGAATGAAGTGGGCGCGGCCTTTGACGAGGAGGCTATGGAGAACATAGCAGCGCTAAACAGCGGAGCGATACAGCTACCCCATAATGTAACTGCGGACTCGTCCAGGGGGTTTATTCGCGACGTTACGTATACCGCCGGATCCGTTAGACCGGTACAGACCAGGGGCGCGTATAATGGGACTTATGATCTAATAAAAATTATAATCAGCGACGCCGGAGCCATTGGTACGGCGACGTTTTCCGTACATGAAAAGTCATCCTCAGATCTAAAAGCCGTCCAGGTAGTAACCTCAGAAACAATTAACGGCGACTTCCAGGACTTAACAGGCGGACTACAGATCCGTTTCGCTGGATCCACGGACAGCTCCGCCGCTACGGCAAATGATGAATGGGAAATAGAGGTGTACGGAGCTGGAGAGAGAGTCGCAACGAACTCGCTGGATTCTGTACGAATAACGAGAGGCGCTGGCGGTTATGCCGGCAAAGTAAAGGGTGGATCCCAAATGGCCGGGAATAGGCGCTATAGGATATAATGGCCCTCGTACTTGATACTACATATAACAACGTATTCTATAAGAATGTCCTGGCAAAACTGAGAGGTTTGATTAGTGCCGACCGAGACTATGGCGCTATTTATATATCCCCCACCTATGAAGATAAAGGGTCTTACTCCGTTAGACTCTGGGGAAGCGGGGCAGAAACAGACAGCATTACAATGCCGACAGAATGGACAAAGACATATAGCGTCGATGTAGCCATGTATTCTCTCGAGCAATCTCCCGACGAGAGCTATTGGGAACAGTTTTTAGCAGACGGCGAGAGGCTATACCAGATAATGGCAAATAATACTAGCGTCGCTGGATCCCTTGGCTGGTTCGATGGTGTTGTCGGAGATATGGAAGTAGGGGCTACGGAAGAGGACGAAGAGGCGGTAGATGGCCTACATACAATAAAATACAATTTTGTATGTAGGATAAGTCGGGCAGATTAAATAAATTTGTGTAAGGAAATTTAAAATGACAAAAGAAAAAGACGCACCAAGTAAGAATATATACACCGCTACGGCCGGATATAAAACTTTTATGCCGAATAAAGGGGCGCTGTCGGAAACACAGCATCAAAAACTTTTAAAAGGTGAGGCCGTAAACTTAAAAGGCGCGCCGGATAAGCAGATTAAATACCTGGTAGTTAATAAATTGATAAAAAATTAATAGGAGAGTGAAAAATGGCAACTAACGCATCGGGACGAGAATATAAAGTCATAGTAGGGAAACAGGACGTTTCGGCTTTAGCCATTGGGGGCGACGGCGACCTAGCGGCCGCCGACTTTGTTAGCGGATCAAATATGTTTATGCGGCTGGGGGCATTAAACGGCATAAATTATGACGCCGCTTTTTCAACCTCGGAGGCTTTGCGCTCTGGCAGAAGAGCTTATGAGGACGGAGATCTTATACGCCACTATGGATCTGGTACATGGACTTGGGATTTTGACTATCTAGTCGAAAATAATTTACTGTTAGAAACTTTGGTAAGTTTAGTTACTGGCGTAGCGGATACAACCGGAACAATTACAATAAACGCAGCAGTACACGACGCCCAGGAGGATATGTCTCACGGGTCAACTACGGCAGATAATGTAGGTATTATATTATTAGAGGCCGGAACGAGTACAACGGGACTAGATTCGGACGATCAAATTATGCACAGCGCGGTACTTCAAAATCTTACTTTGTCTATGGACATGGGAACGGATGGCGGCAGAGTCCATGCGTCTGGACAGTTTATGTCTGGATATAAACCTGTTATAAAAAACTCCGGAGTAACCGGGGCAGCGACAGCCTCAGACTATGAAAAAGGATTGTTTAATTTTACCGTTTTAACGGTAGGCGGCCACACGGCAACGGTTAAAGCCTTTACCATGACGATTACAAACCCGGCAAGCCGATTAGGATGGCAAGGCACAAGCGCTGAGGCCGACGGATACGTTAGAGGCGGGCTATATGATATTTCTGGATCTATGACTGTAAAATACGATGCTAATATGGCGGACGCGCTGTCTACAGATTGGGTCGCTAATCCTTCTACCGGATACGCACTCGCTCTTAACGATGGAGCTAACTGGGATATTAGTATACCCTCTGCACGGATGACAGGACATAATATTGATTTCGCCGACGAGGGAATGTTTGTAGAGATCCCCTGGACAGCGACAACCGGCGCGGCGGCGTCTGGGAATCTCGCGGTTTTGAAAGTTAATTAATTTCTTAAAATAATCTAACGCTGTGGAGGGCAATGTATGAAAGACGTAAAACTACTATCTGGCCGTAAGGTCAAAATTAAAAACATGACCATAAACCAGATCGACGAATGTAAAGATATTCCAGAACTAGTATATAAAGACGGCGAGACAGCCTCTATTCGTAATGTATATAAAGCCCGCACAGCCTGGCTGCGATGCGGAATCGGCGGCGGAGACTTCGACGATTACGGAGAAGTAAACGAGAAGGCCCTGGACAATGTATTAAAACAGCTCACAGACGATGAAACCGAGGAGCTGGTTAACATCATTCAGACCGAGCAAATACTGGAAAAAAAAGCGCCCTCCTCCTAGCCCTAAACGTATACATTGAAAAAGGATGTGAGGGCTGTAATTTTCATAAAATCCCATATACGTTTAAGTCTATCCTTACTGAGAATAAGGGACATCCGGAAATAGCCATAGAAAAAGACGAGGACTTATGGGCGTATCTTATGGAGGTTTATTACGAGTCCCTGTCCTTTAGATCCGACGAGAGCGCCGAATCTATGGTCTACCAGCAGCTCCCGTTCTTCGCCTGTTATAACTTTTTCATAGACTCTATTTATCAAAAGGATATTTCTCGCTATATTTATGCCCAAGAAACCGGCACTCCCGCGTACTCTGGCGATTATGGTCAGCAACCGGCAGTATGGGTAGAGAAATTTTTTATCATAAAAAAAACTTTAAATGATATGACCAGCTCAAGGAATAAAAAGCAGGAAGCAGCAATAAAGAAAAAGCATGGCAACGAATAAAGAAATTATCCAATTTACCGCTAAAGGACTTAAAAAGGTCGAGAGCGACATAAGAGCTTTAGAAAAACAAGTAAAAAAATTAGATAGGGCCTATAAGTCCAGTACTAAGAGTAGTAAAGGCGTTACGTCAAGTATGGGGGGCATGATTGCGAAACTTGGTCTAGGTTACTTGGCTTTTCGGGCGCTTACTGGGGCAATTAGTGGCGTCGTCCGTGTTGGTAAAGATTTCGAGAAAGAAATGTCTAACGTGGAGGCTATTTCTGGGGCGACAGCAAAGCAAATGCAAGCCCTGGAGAAAAACGCTAGAGACTTGGGGTCTACCACGGTGTTTACGGCTACAAATGTCGCATCTTTGCAAACAGAGTTTGCTAAATTAGGATTTACTGCAAAAGAAATTACCAAAGTAACTAAGGGTACCTTGGATCTGGCCTCTGTAGCCAGGGTAGACTTAGCCCAGGCCGCCGCTGTGGCCGGGACAACTCTAAGGGCTTTTGGTCTAAACGTTGAAGAGACTGGAAGAGTAACCGATGTAATGGCGCTTTCGTTTTCTAGATCCGCTTTGGATATACAAAAATTTACAGACTCGATGAAGTTTGTAGCGCCTGTCGCTAAAGAAGTGGGGTTTACTGTCGAGGGTACTACGGCCATTATGGGCGCCCTGGCTAACGCCGGTATAGATGGATCCCTGGCTGGTACAGCTTTACGCACTATATTTTTAAAACTCGCAGATACTAACTCCGCTTTATCTAAAAGATTAGGCGGATCCGTTAAAAGCGCCGAGGAACTAATACCCGCTCTTAAAAAATTAAAAGATAGCGGAGTAGACCTAACCGAGATGTTAGGCCTTGTAGATAAACGAGCCGTTACGGCTTTCAGTATATTGGTGGACGGAACGGACAAGGTCGGGGCGTTAAAAAATGAATTAGATAACGCCGCCGGATCTGCGAAACGTATGGCGGACATACAGTTAGACAATTTAGCCGGTAAGGTTACGCTAATGAATAGCGCCATGGAGGGGCTTGGCATAAGACTATTTGAATTTGTAGAGGGGCCATTAAATTCCGCGGTAACGGGCTTAACCAATTTTGCGAATGCTATGGATGCAGAGGCTCTAAAATCTTATACCGTTGCCTTTACTGGGGTAGGTGGGGCTATCTTAATATATAATAGCGCTATGGTAATGGCTAAGTTGAGGACAATACAATTCCAGGCCACTCTAGTAAAGACAGGCTGGGGGGCGTTGATTGTGGGAGCTGGCCTCGCTGTAGGAAAATTACTTGAAATGTCCGATGTTTTCGGAGACATTAACAAGGAGGCAAAGGAACTAGAGGCGTCGTTAGGGGATCTTTCAAGGCGTACCTTCGCACAACTATCGTCCGCAGAACAACAAAAAAAGATAGTAGATACAAAAAAGCACTTACTCACTCTATACGAGGAGGGATCTAAGGGGGCTAAAACTTTTAAAGGCTTTATAGATTCCCTCTCGAAGTCAATACATAAACAAGGATTAAGCACTAAAAAGGCAGAAGAGCTTGCTACGAAAGCGATTAAACATGGGCTGTTAAAAAGAATAGAGGCACAAGAAGAAGTTGCGACCATAGTAACCGAAAAAACAAAAGAGCAACTATCTAAAGAGGCTGCCATATACGAGAACTTTTTAGTAGAGAGAGCCGGATTGGAGAATTTTGGCTTTGAGATCCAAAAACAGGCGGCCGCCGAGCAATACGTGGCTCTCGTCGCTATGTCTGAACAGTATAATATAGATCTAACAGAATTACAGAACTTTAACAATAAGAAAATGATTCAACTCGATGCGGCGGCCGTATCGGCCAGACTAAGTATCCACTCTGGATTGGCGACTGGGTTAGCTGCTGCCGCGGGACAATTCGCGGGCGGATTGAAAATCTCGGCCAGGCTACAGCAAGTAGCGGCGGTAATTGATGCCTATGCCGCTATGAACAAAGCTATGAGCGCTTATCCTCCTCCATATAATTTCGTAGCCGCCGCCGCTGTAGGCGCTACGGCTTTCGCTAATGTTATGTCTATCTCTCAAAGTATTGGGGAGTTTAAATCGGCCGCAACGGGCGCCGACGAGGTTGTTACCAGGCCAACAATGTTTTTAACTGGAGAGGCTGGGGCAGAACACGTCCAGGTAACGCCATTAGGCGGCGCTGGATCCGCTAAAGGATCTGGGGCTGGAGCTGGTTCGATTGTAATTAATATATCTGCCCCATTGGTAGACGAAACAGTAATAGATTCTATTATTCCGGCGATTGCGAAGGCTCAAAGACTGGGTCTTGCATGAGCCTAACACTCCCTGCCGCATATTCTGCCGCATCTAAACAGGGGAATATTCAAGAGAATTGGTTAATTCAGATAGGGTATTATAATGGAGACGCACAAGGAAAAGGCGAGGGTGGATGGGATGCTGTTTTACAACCTGGGGGATCCGCAAATTTATTAACAGCGGACGTAGACACGTCTACCGAGACTTTCCCCACAGACGACGGCACGGTCTTTACGGTCGGAGATCACTTAAAAGTAGAGTCTGAGATTGTAAAGATACATACAATAGTTTATAATAATGTAATCGTAACCCGCGCTCAAATGGGGACAAGCGCCGAGGCCCACGAAAATAACGACGCTATATATTGGAATAATTTTACACCTATCGCCCTGGGGAGTACAACGGTAGACTCTGTCTATTACCACGGTGTTATAACTAATAAACCATCAGTCAGGGAGTCGATTAATCTCGTAAGATCGACGGCAAGAGTAAGTAATATTTCCATAGATCTAGTAAACTTTCAATATAAAGGGGACGATTTCTCCGCCGAGGTGTTGTCCGGAACGAGGACATATCTAAATAAAGACGTTAGGGTGTATATCCAACTAAACGGCAGCACGGCACTATCTGACTGCTTACATATATATACGGGCAAACTCTATGGAATACAGCATGGAGACGACAAAATAAGCCTCTCGATTAAATCGTATTCCCCCTGGGATCGTATCAACTATCCCGACGTTTATTCTGCGGAAAAGGTTTTAGCTCCTTTGTCTTTTGGCGCTTTTGCTGGTAACGACAGCGAATACCCTGGGACGGGTACCGATAACTGGCGGCCGATTCCGTTTACATTAGCAGACTCCGCTTACGCTTATTTCATTACCGGAGTTACTGAGGACGGATCTACCTCTAAACATTCGCAATATGTACCCACGCGCGACGGTTTTGTGCCTTTTACGACTACGTCAGACTCGACGACAACCGCCGGATCTATAGAGCGCGTTAATGTAGGCGTTAATGGAAAATATAGATTTCAGACGACCCCCACCTCGGACTCCGAAAACTCCACAGCGACGGGCTGGGCTGAATCAAGTATAGGACAGTCTTATAATCTAAATACTGGAAACGCCGGTACTTATGCTTACTCAGAAAATGTGTCCGTAGCTCCAGGAACGGCGAGGGTTCATGTCCAAAGATACGTAATCCCCGAGACTGAAGAGGGGGCGCAGATAGTCTTGACATATAGGATAAGTAACTACGACAAACATACTGACGTAGACAGCTTAGAACTTGTAGCAGAACTTTCGACGGCTGCTGATACTGCTGAAAGCTCGGCCCATGCGGCCGATACTGGATCAGATCAAACACTAACCCTGGTAACGACAGCGGCTACAGCTTATGTGGATCTTAAACTTACCGCCGAACTTGAGATAGACGAGGCAACCTCGGGCGGGACAGGCGTAATCCATCTCGATGCTTACGTACTGTCCGTATCAAATATTAAAAATGAAGATAGCCTAGAGACGGTTTACAGCGACGCAGCCGGGGAGCTAAAAAGCTATACAAGCGGTAGCGTTGCAAATATCCATGAGGCGCATCGTAGTTTATTACATAGCGCCCTGGGGCTAACTGATACGCCTACGGGCTGGAGCGCCTTAGATACGGAGCGAGTAGGATCCCCGGACGCCTGGACGATATTATACTGGCAAAACGACCAGGGATCTATCGCGGGTTTATTAAAACTGCTGCAATACGAGGGGCAGTTTATTTATATATACCAGCGATCGGCAGGGAGATATATATTTATAGCAGACAGTCCCTCTTCAATAGCTACACTTACAAAAGAGGATATAGCCAACTTTTCGATAAACCAGGTGAGCTTTGACGAGCTAGAGACAAAACACATTATAAACTACAGTCCACATCCAGCTAAAGACGAATATAGGAGCCAGGCAACACAAACCTCTGGAGATCGTAGCGATTATAATTTTGCAGCGGGAGAAAATATTATTACCGTTACGCTGCGGGCTTTGGCAGCGGCCGTCTCTGGCGGATCTGCCAGGAACGACGACTGGGCTACGTACAGACAAAAGCTATTCGGATCTATAAAATTAACAGTACAATTCAGTTTAATTAATCCCGCATATTCTAACCTGGAAGTAGGAGATATAATAGATTTTGGTACGATGAACGTCGATCCTGGGGGCGGTAGCTGGTCAGGTAAAGATTTTATCATTATTCAGACCAGGCGTAAGCCTGGTAACATAAGCGTAATAGCGAGAGAGGTTTAGTATGGCTAACATGGACATTGGTACCCCGAGATTTTACTGCGATAGGATTAATTATCTACTAAGCAGGGGAGTAGCTCAGAACGGAAATTTTGATGTAATGGGTGTATCGAATACAATCGCGATACAAACCGGCTCGGAGGCGGAGTTATTCGATATGCGCCCACTCAATAAGGTAGACTTTAACACAAGCGCAGCAACTGGCGATCATGTACTTATTAATATAGATACGCAAAACGCAAGTAGGCCGGTATCGTTCGTGGCGATTCTTAACCACAACTGCAATTCTGCAAGCGCAAGAATTAAAATCCGCGGTAGCGATACCGAATCGCACGTCAACGTCGTAGATATGGCGTCGGCCCAATATCCCACTATCGCTGAAATTGTTAACGGGGATGCCGTGTCTACCTCGGTGGTAACTCCGGCAACCGACGGCTCGACCATTATTTCATGGACGAATACAGGGGGAGAGCAGACCTATAGGTACTGGGGGATCCAATTTGAGGGCGACACAGCTTTCGATGGTTCAACCGATTTATTTGTAGGCTGTATTTTAATTGGAGAGTATTACGATATGCCAAACTCTCCGAACATGGCTGTAACCAGGCGGATCTCTTTTGATGACTTAAACACCGTACAGCAATCGGAGGGCGGCCAGAGGTATAGTAACCTTAGATCCTACGGTAGAACGGCCTCTAGTACCTCTAAATCGCCTTTTACGACCTCAGCTAATGGCTACCAGTCTCATGGCGGCCGGATCGCATACGACATGGGTTTTAGCTTTCTAAGCTCCTCTAATTTAATGCCGGCGGAATATGATATTATACCAGACGACGAGGACTCGTTTGTAGGGGACGTCTGGAATATGACAAACGGAAACCATCTACCCTTTATTTTTTCAGTAGATAAATCGTCTACAGGAGATAACGCCGAGAGCGAACATATTTTCGCCAGGTTTGCTAATAGCAGCCTGGACATGACCCAGGTTTCGCATAAGCTCTGGGATATTAACGTCTCTATAGAAGAGGAATTTTAAACCTTTGGCAAGCGTAGGCCGTTATAGCGCCCTCCACAGCATTATAACGATGTAAAGGCCTGTAGCGGCCGCTTTGCCACTATTCGACAATACATACTAATTATATATAAAAACGCCGCTAAACAGACATTTAAGCCCATCTAACGGCGCTTTAGGCGCCCTGGTCAACCACGCGCTACCCACCGTCTTGTTTCATACGCCAGAGCCTTGTCCGTTGTGGACGCCAGATCTACCCTTTAAATCCTTTATTTACTGCCTTATGGATCTCCTTGTCAATCGCTCGACTTTGGTAAAAATCCATGCCCGACAGATCCAAAGACCAGCTCGCGCCGCTCCAGTATTCATCGCCGGCAGGATAGATCTGTACGCATAGATCCGGAGCGGCTGCCTCTACCGCTTTAGTTACGGCCTCTGTAGAGTAATTATGCGTTACGAAAACGTATTTTACGCCTAAGTTTACCTCTTCTGCTCCTGGGGGCTTTGGGTATTCCTTATGGGGGACGCAGCCTCCACTACTCTCAGATCCGGAATTACTCGCCAGACATATAGATCCGTCCGGCAGTAAGTAATGGTCTTTATAGTATTGCAGGTCTATGGATCCATCAAATCCGGCGCCCTCATATTGTTTCACCACGTCATTAACCAGGTCTTTTTCTACGCCATCCGTGTAATGAATACTTATAGATCCATGATCCGACCTAACGGAGAACTTAACGCCAGGGAAATGATCTTTTAAATCCTTCCGGATCATTTTAGCGACTTCGGCTGTAGTTATATATCTCATTTGCCCACCTCCTTTTCTAGATCTTTTGCTAACTCCGCCTTTAGGGACTCTTTTATTTTCTTGTTGGCCTTCTTGTCCAGGCCGCTGACGATGACGTGGCTGTCGAACCAGTCCTTAGCCTCTTTTTTCTTTTTATTCTCCATCTCTTCTCTCCTCTTTTTATGGTGATAAGACAAAATCATTCTATGTCCTCCTAAAGACTATAAGAAAGGTAAGAGCTATAGGAACGATACGCAAGCTATTTTTTCTCATTTTATACCCCTTAGGCTGTTAACATGAACCAGGCCGGCCAGGCTATCTTTATAGTCGATATGGGCATGGTTCATGGTACCAGGGGGCGGACAGCCCGGTAGGCTTACTACGGTTACGACCTCGCCGCCTTTTAAATCTGTACGTGGATCTAGAATATCCAGAGGAACGGGATCATAAATATATTTATTATTTGCTTTAATTTTCATTTCTTCTCCTGTTAACCTCTTCTACCGACGCCTCCTGGTATTCTTTGTAGCTATCAAACCCGGCCGCAATCGCCCAGACGCGCTCTTGGAAAGCGTCTGTATAGGATAACTGCCCAGGGACGCTTTTACCGGCGGCCTCAAGACGCAAGACAGCGCATTGGTGCGAGCTTTTCATCGCTACTTTTATTAGTGCCTCCAAGCATCCGACTGTTAACACTAAATATTTTTTCTGTTTACTCATGATTTATCCTCCTCATCTCTATCGTCCAAGGGAAGTTTTGAATTAACCCAGGAGGCCACATCATTATCGAGCTGATCTTTAACAACCTCTACGGCCTTATTTAATCCTTTAAATTCTTCCAGGTCTTTAAATGCCCATCCGCCAACCTCCATTAGTTGGCCGTGTAAGGCTATTTTCGCCCCCAGGGCAGACAAAGCGTTTCCATCAAACTTGATCCGTTTGGCGTTTTCTTTTTGTATTTTTTTTAAATCAGTCATGCTATGATCCTCCCGTTATTTCTTGCCACGTTCGCGTACTCTTCCAGGCTTTTCTTTGTTTTGAAATACATATCTCTTTCGATCCCCAGGCCAAAGGGCGGAACCTTTACGCTGGCTATTTCTTTTAAGCTGGCGTAACCAAGCTCGGGAAACCCCATGCCAAGGTCTACCAGGCCGAAAAGAGTATCGCCGTCTGGGAATAGCTCTGTGAATAAGGCCGTATAAGGCCCGCCGAAGAACTTAACGACCGGAACGTGTCCCATATCTCTAAGTTTTTCTGGTTTTGTCTCAGCGTTTTTTCGCAACTTCTTCTCGATTGCTTTCGTTAGTAACTTCATTACATACCTCCTTAGTTAATCCAAGCGCCCATGTGAATAGGCTTTTATTCCATTATCATTTAATACGCTGGCGTAAGCACCGGCGTAAGCTATTTTACGCTCGTAGCTTTGTCCAAACTCACGAACCCACTTAACGTAATAGCCGCCGTAATAGTCTTTTTTTCCGCGCGAGTAATCTCTGGGAAGTGCTTTAAGGTGTTTAACGAATTTACCGTTACCATGCTCATTAGTGATAACATAGGCAAAGCCGCAGACGCCCTCGGGAACGTGCCAGGACTTTACTACCGGGCTATTGTCGTCCAGGACGCTGGCGTGTTGGGACACTACCATAGCTGTAGGGATCGCGGCCTCTCCAGCGGCCATGCCGGCCACGTGGGCCTCGTTTAAGATCTTAGTGTAATCCATTATTTATTCTCCTTATTTATTAATACAGAAACCACAGGCACCAATTCAAAATAATTTTTATGGGGTCTAGACGAAAGGCCCGGGAGAACGACCAGGGCAACAAAAAAAGAAACGTATTTGAGTAAATCAACCATAAGAACTATAAGAAAGGTAAGAGCCTTATTAATGGTATGCAAGTAAATAATAATTTATTTTTTTATACAATAATACTTGCGTTATAGTTCTTATAGCTGTAAGATCGCAACAAAATAAGGGTCAATAAATGAAGTTATACAGACTTAGGTACAATACGCAGGAGGGGACGCACCAAAGGTGGTTTAGCAGCAGACGGAAGGCTGTTAGTTTTCGGACGTTTATAAGAAAAAACCGCCAGGCCTATGGTATACAGCAAATACACGGCCTAAGTAAAAAAACCATTATTCCTACACTTAGAGGTATTCTAAATTTCTTAAATGTATATTGCACGGGAGGCTAAATGCAGAAACTAATCACTATACTAAACTACCAGCCATTTGGAGCGACGGCCGACGTAATGGATCCGTTTGGAATCCGGATAGCTCATATATTATTATTAACACTATTAGCCTGGGCGATATATGCCGGGCTAAGGGAGGGCAAAAATGCCAAAACCAGATAAAGTACATTTTCACGTATACGATATAAACCCGCAGACCCGCCAGGAGTTCGTCGGCCTCTGCAAATTGGAGGGTAAGTCTGCCAGCCGTCAGATAGAAAAAATGATGGATAGGTACGTATTGAAAAAGCTAAAAGACCTAAAGGCGGTATAATGGGCGTTAGATCCACGTCTAAGCAGGCGTATTCAGAAATCCAGGGATCTGGAGTAACAACCGCCCAGCGCCAGCAGATATTAGAGTATTTGTACGCAGAGGATAAGCCCAGGACGCTGCGAGAGATCCAAAAATTCACCTTAATAGATATAAATGCTGTGAGTGGGCGCTGTAATGAGCTTAAAAAAGCCGGCACCCTATATGAACACCCTAAGCGAAAGTGTACCATAACTGGCCGCCTGGTAACTCCGGTCTACCCGGAGAAACCTTTCGATCCGGACGGCCAGGGTGCGCTATTCACAGGATCCGAGACTAAGCCTATGTATAGGAACCCGCATTACGATTACCACCAGTATAAGGCAACGCGCAAGCGATAGGGGCTGGACAAATTACATTAAAAACGAAATAGAGGAGCTTATAGTGGACGATATAAAAATAATGGAGACATTGCATGAACCGGTACCCCCGGACGAGGTTAAGTGGCGCCAGGCGAGATACGATAAACCTAACGGTTACGTAAAGATGCTGGCCTACGTGGATGCCAGGTACGTAATGGATGTTTTAGACAATGTGGTTGGATCCGAAAACTGGGAAAACGAATATATGGAAATTAAGGGTCGCATATTCTGTAAATTGACAGTACAATTACCGAGCGGTAAGACCGTATCGAAAATGGACTGCGGAACAGAAACGGACATAGAGGCGGAAAAAGGCGCCGTGTCTGACGCATTAAAGCGCGTAGCTGTCCTATTCGGTATTGGTAGAGATCTTTACTCTATGGGCGATCATTTCGCGGAGACTAACGATCGCGGTTATGTCGACTTGAACTCCTGGGATACTCCTCGCTCGGACGTAAAGTCCGAGAAAGTCCCATTACCTCGGACTGAGGCAAAAGAGCCTTCAACTTCAGCTCATGCCCAGTCCCAGGAGGACAGATCCGTGGTCGAGTCTCCCCCTCCCATACAACACGTACCGACAACTGAAAATATAATTAAGTCCGGTATTAAACCGCTCCCCCCTCAAGTCCCAGCCGGGCGGGTTATTTCCCAAGATGACGATAGTAAGGCATTCGTAACGGTGCCTAAAATGTTTTGCTACTCGGATCCTGGGGCATATAAGGCTATTTTAATAGGAGATCCCAACTGCGGCGAGAAGGAGAGGGTCTGGATACCTAAGAGCCAGATAGAGGACTGCCTTAATAGCCCTCCTTTTGAGAATAAAGGCGATATAGGGCCTATATCTATTCCGAAATGGTTAGCCGAGACAAATGGATTAGATTTCGTTCCCTTTTGAGAAACAATGAAAATAACGCACGGCAGCCTGTTCAGCGGCATTGGTGGAATTGATCTTGGTTTTGAGTGGGCCGGTATTGAGACTAGGTGGCAAGTCGAAATTGATGACTATTGCCAACAACTTCTATCAGTCCGGTTTCCTCATACTAAAAAATTCACCGATATTCGCAAGGTTGGTTCTCATAATCTTGAAAAGGTGGACATTATCAGCGGTGGATTTCCTTGTCCGGCGTTTAGTCTGGCCGGTAAGCGCGGCGGTTTTGAACAAGACGACCTATTTTATGAAATGATCCGCGTTTGTGATGAAAGAAAACCAAAAGCAATTATATTTGAAAATGTGGAAGGATTCAAAAAATGGACAAAGATATTACGCCAAGAGATCGAGAATATTGGGTACGAGTGGGGAGATGCAATATTTGATGCAAGAGATTTTGGGATTCCACAAGCGAGAAGAAGATACTTTGCGGTCTGTGTTCAGCGAGGAGTGTTGTTTGGTTCACAATATTTACGGCGGATTCAAAGAAAAAAAGATTCGAGTATTTATGGATTACAGCCCAACAATAAGAACACCAAAAGGCGGTGGACACCAACCGTTAAAACTAAAGAAGAATGGAGATCTATATTTGCTGACTCCAGAAGAATTAGAAAAAATAATGGGATTTCCCCAGGGCTGGACAGACATAGAAAGTTTGGACTCGGAAACGCGGTTGTCCCGCACATCCCCTATATCATTGGAAAGCGGCTTAAAGAGCTGTGTAAAGAACAATGACAAATAAGACCGATAAACAGAGAAAAACATTAAAACTAATTCTGGCTGTAGAAATGTTAAAAAATGAGGTAGGAGACTTTTTTCGACATTTTAAATCCAGGGAAAACATTAAAATACTCCTGGATTTGATAGGTTCGATAATTAAGGGCGCCAAGCGTATCGAAAGAATGTTAAAAGTAGTCGAAAAGGGGGCTAAAAATACCTAAAAAACTAAAAGCAAAGACTAAACGCCCAAGAAAAGGTTTTGACTTTTTTTATGGTCGGGACTGGGTATCGGATCAAACGCCAATTCCGCGCCATTTGACGTTTAATACAATGCCATTAAGCGCAAAGACTATAATAAACTACATTATAGGCCAAAATGAGTCCTAAAATAGACAAATTCGCGTTTATTGGAATAGATCCTGGTGTTTCTGGCGGCGTTTGCGCCATAGAGGGTTTAGGTTTCACCGTTTGCAAGTGTCCGGATACTGTGCGAGACATGGCAGAGGTGTTAATGCCCTATAGAGAGCGTAAAAACGCCCTGGTAGCCATTGAAAGCGTACATTCCATGCCTGGACAGGGAGTAGCCTCTACTTTTAAGTTTGGTAAGAACTTCGGGGAGTGGCTGGGTATCCTGGCTACGCTTAAAATCCCCTACTACCTTATAACGCCGTATAAGTGGATGCAGTTTTATGGATCCTACCCTAAAGAGAAAACATTACGAAAGACTCACTTTAAAAACTTAGCCCAGCAGCGGGCGCCGCTACTAAAGGTTACGCTGGCTACGGCGGATGCTATACTGATAGCCAACCAGACGAAGGAATTGTACTTGTCTGGCGGAGAGATAAAGGATCTAGCGGGTTAGTCGGCGAATTGAGAGGCGAAACATCCCAAAGGCCAGGCCGCCGAAGGTTTGCCCCGATTGTCGGAGCGTCTGGGAATGGCGACCAACGATATATTATGCGAAAAGAGTCAAAAACAAGAGAAAACCCCTATCCTGGAAATATATTGGAGACTTTCCAAAGTTAGGATGTGCTAAGAGGAGATGTCCATTATGCAAACAAAAAGATTAAATGTATAAGCCTAAGCGGCGCAGGGAGAAGGAGATCCATTGGGAGTACGAGACGGTAATCCTGGTTAATACTGAACACGCTTTTTATTTCGTCGGGGAATTTGCCCATACAATGGAAAAGATCGTCGAGCAAACTATAGAAACGCTTAGGGAGTGGCACCATAGGATCCCAGAGCTTAAAAGTGCCTATTTCTTCCCTAAGAACACCGACGAGAAAGTAGACATTTCTGTTAAGATAAATGATTTGTGTAAGGACTGGCATAAGGAATGGCTCCCGGAGATACCAAAGCCTACGGAACCCTTCGCCAAAGAGTATAACTTAAAGAATTGGTTTAAGGAGTGCGAATTTTGCCAAAAACTCTAGATCTGTATGCTTATAAAGCACAATTAGCCCGGGTAGTCGATGGAGACACGGTAGACGCCATGATTGACCTGGGATTTGACGTCTGGGTCAAAAGACGGATCCGGTTTATGGGTGTAGATACCTGGGAGTGTCGTACCCGGAATAAAGAAGAAAAGAAGAAGGGGCTGCTAGCTAAGGCCTATACTAAAGATATGCTGGAGGCCGATAAAGGCATATTTACGCTTAAATCCTATGGAGTGGGCAAGTATGGCCGCGTATTGGGAGAACTCTTCATTAAGGGGCATAGGGACTCTTTGAATGACCTATTAAAAATACATGGTCATGCTTATGAATACCATGGCGGTAAGAAAAAGGTTTTCCTGGGCTTATGAAATTAAATAGCTATAGGAGGCAGCGGTGATTCAATTAAGAACGCTTACTAGTATGAAGAAAAAGTACAGTAAGGTTAGCAGAAAGATACCCAAAGACCGCACCAAACAAGCACTTAAAGTATTAAGGGCGCATAACAAGTATGGCGACCAAACCCTCAGTCCAGAGCAGATAGATGACATACCAGGACTAGAAACCCTCGGCGGTAAGAAGCCGGGCCTATGATATGCAGCAGGGACTATTCATCAATTATAAGGGTTTCTCGTACGCGGGTGTGTATATAATATATATATATATATATATATAATATATATAATATAACTAACTAATATAATATAAGAGAGCCTAATTGTGGATAACTTTTACACCTACTCGTCGACAAACAGCCTTAAAAAGACTGTGGATAACTCTTGTATTACTGTGGAAAACTTTTATACTGAGAGGATCTAGTATACCGATGGCAAAGAGAATAACAACTGCTGAAGATAGAAACAAACATGATTGGAGAAAGAGTCCATCTGGAAGATACCCTTATACTGGAGATATTGAAAACAAGAAGTATCTAAAGGATAGATCCGAACTGTTTGCTAAGAGTGGTAATGGTTGGTGGTGGTACCAGGGAACCCCACAGGGACAGTTTATAGGCATAGACAATGAGGAAGGATAGGGAGATGTGTAATGTCTGAGAGCTATACGTGTATTGAATGCAGCGTACTGTATGATGACAGGGATGGAGACTTAGACGAACGTATGTGCAATGATTGTCTTAACACTATACATGAGCAGAAGGAGCTTACAGGTAAGGATATAACAGACATGATAGTAGAGCTTAATGATGAGTACCCGGTACGTATTGATGAGTAGATATATGTGTCTTAGTACGGGTGAATCACTATCCCCCTGGACACTTCTTAGCGTCATCCTGGCAGGGATACAGGAATGAGGTATAATAAACTTTATGTATAATAGAGTTATACACTATGCCCTATGTTCATGTATGCCTACACTTGGAAGGATATGGGTTGCTATGTCTATGTGGCTTAGTCTCAATAAGAACTATTATAGTATGCTTAATGAGAATAAATGTAACGATCTGACCTTAGATCCGGGGTATGGGGGGATCCGCCTGGCAGGGCTTGTGCATACCTCACACGCGAAAATAGCTTTTAATAACGTCATTCTGCATTTAAATTGCTATTTATGAGAGGGAAATATCAAAGGATTAGGGAGTCCATAGAGAGGAAAGAGAAATGGTTACAGAATAGAGATGACGATTTAACTATAGGTGTAGCCAATGCTGATTCTGGGCCAGGCAAGGCAAGATACAGTAATAAGTCGGAAGTATTCAGTCCTGGATTAATGAAATATGACGGGGGCGGGAGATTTACTTTTTACAGGGTAAAGCCCAGGACAATTTTTAAATTTATATGGGGCGTATTCATACATGGAAAACCAGGCCTTAGAAAAAATAAACGTATTCGGTGAAATAACACCTCAGCAGAGGGCAGCCATAGATATAAAGGCGTTAAAGCCGAGTATATCGTATTCGGATATAGCCAGGGAGTTAGATTTAAACCATGCAACGGTACAGAAGTGGTTTAAGCAGCCGAAGGTAATAGATGCAGCCTACGATCGGTTCATGGAGGTAGCTGGTAATCGCCTGGTAACTGTATTGGACGCAATGATAAGGGAAGCAGAGCAAGGATCCGTACCCGCTGCTACGTTGGTGTTAAAGCATTGGGGTAAACTCCAAGATACGATCCACGTAAAGATTGAAAGCCCATTTGAGAAATTTTTGAAGTTAGAGGATATAGATTATGAGGTAATGGAGTCGAATGGATCTGATATTATAGATTCGATAACAGATATACCCATTACGGAGATCCTGCCAGAGCGAAACTCTAAAAATGATAAACCTCATGCCAGGACGTATCGGCAAAGTCGGCGTCTGAGGCACTCAGTTAAAGATGCGAGGAAAAAAGCCCGGCGGCATATAGCTTACTCCTGGCGTAAACGTGCCGAACGAGTAGGACTGGCTCCGCTGCCTCCTGGTAGACCGCCCGACCACATAAAAAGAAATTGGCGAAAAGAATTAGAAAAAATGGAGAGATCGGCCGGGATCCCCAGAAAAAATTAACTTGATATTTAAAATTCTTGGATTTGACCCCCAAGGGTTTTAGCCCAACTCTTACAGCCCCTCTCCCCGGGAAATAGTACTTGACTTATAGCTCTTATAGTGTTAATCTTATGTATGGAGATTTTGAGAATATGAGAAACTTGCTTACATTATTTGATTATAGTAGATCTTGGCCTCTTCCGTTTATTCAAAACGGCACCAGCTTGGGCGAATGGGACGTATACGCTTTCGATATTAAGGACGGTTTAGATATAAACGATTTTTCCTGTGAATATCTTTTAGAAGAAATTGGTATAGATCATGTAGAGGGTATTATAGCGGCTCCCCCGTGTACCGACTTTTCATCTAGTGGAGCGCAATACTGGGGACAAAAAGACGCCAACGGAAAAACAGATAGGGCCATCGACCTGGTCTACCAGGTATTGTGCGCCGTAGATCTGTATAGTCCAGAATTTTGGGTAATCGAGAACCCTGTAGGTAGACTGTCTAAACTTATACCAGAATTAGGGAAACCGGCGTATTTCGATCCTTGCGATTATGCTGGATACTTACACCCAGATAATAAAACTTTGTCCGGCCTGGAAAAGATACGCGCTAAAAACGGCCATGGCGTAACAAAAGAGGAAGTCGACTTTATAATCGAACAAAACGCATATACTAAAAAGACCGGCCTGTGGGGAGATTTTAAAATTCCAGAGACAAAAAGAATCGAACCGGTTAAATGCTGCCCCCAGGGTTCTTTTACCCAGCGTCTCGGCGGCTCATCAGAAAAGACAAAAGAGGCTCGGTCGTGGACTCCAGAGGGTTTTTCCTTGGCCTTTTACGAGGCCAATAAGTGTAGTTAGCCGGCGAGACTTTCAAACCGTACCAGCCTAAAAAATAAAATCAGATAAATAATATCTGAAGGAGGTAATTTTATATATGGCAATCACTAAAAAGATGTACGAATACTTTTGCCTTATTGGTTTTGATACGCCAATAGAGGACACGGATTGCATCATTAGAAGAGATGCAGAGACTAGATCTCTGGAATTTTGTAACCCATACCGGGGCTGGACTGAGAACTCGGATCTGCGGCGGCGCTTTTTAGGCGGCGACAACGCCCTGGAAAAGATAGACCAGGCTTTTGCCACGAAAAGAGTAGGGGAATGGTTGGGATCCTGGATCTACCCAGGTACAGCCGAGGACGGCTTTATATAATATTCCCTCGCGGCTATTTTATTATTTGACCGATAGCGCCTACGCCTCGCGGTATAGCCACATCTTCCCAAACTGAAAATAACTCTCGCTCGAGTCTGTCGTATGTACTCTGAGAAATTCCTGTCCTGCGGATCTTTTCGTAAAGCGCATGGCTTTGTCCAAATTTTACAGAGTTAGAGGTATGCGTATGAAATTGGATTTCTATTTTTTGACCCGTGGCCTTGTGTATAAAATTACTATTTATTCCTTTATACTCTTTACCAAACCAATAATTTTTAACTTTCCAGGGAGTAAAACCGGCGGCCTGTATGTCCGCCAGGACAGCAGTAACCGATCGCGTATAAACTGATTTATTAAATAGCATAGTATACCTAACGACGTCGCCTAAATCTTTTCCTACGATTTGCCTCACATTCCAGCCGTTCTCAAAATTTTCCTTGGCAATTTTTCTCGCTAAAGACGAGCGCTTTTTTAATCTATGACTTAATCCGTATGCCTCGCCCTTATGTTTCTTACCCCACTTCGTAAAGAGTTTTGTCATGAGAGGCTCTTTAGGCATAGTCCTTGCCAGCACCTCGTCTGCAAGTTCGTAAGTATCTTTTATTGTTAATGGCTTGCCGCGGAAACCAGGCGTCCTAAAATATTCTCCTGGGGCAGCTTTGCGAATTTTTATACCACCTTTTCTAGTTTTTGCGCCGATCTCGATTACAGGAGCCTCCACCTTATCTCCCATTTTTCCGATTGGATCTAGAACGCAGTAACAATGCCCGCCGCAAATAGACCAGCCGGAGCCTGGTATACCCTCGGCTACCCACTCCTCCCAGGACATTACCTCTCCAGCCCTTGCGTCGCAGTCCGGGCAAACTTTATGCGATCCTACTGTTACCCAGGTGTAAGACTGAGCATCGGCCGGATATTCGCGGATCTGACCCATTCTGCCAGACTGGTTAATACCTTCGACTACGCCAGACTTAACAGAGTTACGCAGCTCACCGAAAATTTTACCGGCCGAGCGCTGATCCGCAAGTAAGGCGGCCTGGATAAGTCCACCAGCTACGCCATTCTCGGCCATTACGGCCTGAGTCTTAGCCATCCTCTGTGAAAAAATGGTGGCGTCGTGCATGGATCTCTCGATAATGCCTACAATATAATCCTCTAGTTCTGGTGGAAAATTTTTCTCCAGGACATTTAAAATATCTATAAAATCGTCTCCAAAGAGAGCGGCAAAATCTTCTGGAGCTGGCACTATGCGACCTTTTTCATGGCTGATTGTAGGGAGCGGCGGAGTCTAAACCTCATCTGCCGGCTGGCCTCCTCATAACGCTTACCGCCTTTTTTATACTCTTTTGGGATCCCAAACCAATTACGTGCGGGGACTTTTTTACCTGGGATCATGCCGCCAGTAGTAAAGCCCTCATTATGTAAAGATCCATAATAGACGTTTCTCCTTTGGCCGGTCATTTCTATTTCAAACGAGGGCTTGGCTTTAGTGGCCTGTATAATTTTAGTTCCGCGCATTTTACCCGTGATTTTAAGTGGAGGCTGTTCTGGCTGTCCTCGCTGTTTACGTATATTGGTTGTAGACTTCTTTAAACTTTTAAACTTTTTCCCGTGAATATCCACAGACCTTTCGGTCGTCTCGTATATTTGTCGATTCAATTCGTTAATCATAGGTTTATAAGCGTCTATGAAAGCCTGGATAAAACTGTTTCCGAACTTATTTAAGTTATAGTTTCTCTTAACGCTCTTAACCATCGGTTCTCCGGTTTAATTTCCTGGGAGATCTTTTATATCTGCCTAGATCCAGGTTTTGTAAAGGCTTTTCTATCTTATGATCGTGGAGGGCGCTATTAAGGATCACTAATTTTGTCCCGCCGCTGACGCGTCCCTCTCCGGTATAAGGGTCGTTGGTAATATCATATAAGAAAAAGACTGTCTTATATAAACCAACGCGAATAATTCTGCCTGGAAGTCCGTCGACATAAACTACGTCGTCTGAGTTATAATCTCCACCTAAAAATATTAAAAGGCCCGCAATCATTCCCTCTATAATATTTCGGATAAAAAATAATAGCGCCAGTCCGACAAACCAATAGACTTGGGCGCCGATAAATAATTCTAAACCCTCTTTTTCCAAGGCTAACCGCCAGCCTTATTTTTAATAGCGAGGTCTTGGCCGAGCTTGTAGGCCTCCATAAACCTGGGTAAATATCTAGTAAATTCGCGTTCTATAAACTCCAGCGCGTATGCGTTGGGATCCGCTATTATCTCTTCAATAGAAAAATCTTGCGGTATTTCCAGGTCAAGGTCATTAAGCCGTCGGAGCTTGGTTACGTAACTGGTCAAATAAAGGGCGTTTTGCTTGTTGTTGTTTTCCCTTGCCATTAGACTCCCTATTCTTTTCGATTGTGGACTGGGCCTCTTCAATCGAGAGGTCATTATTATATTTAACCATAAGGCCGGCCTCTGTGGTTAAATTGTGTGTAAGGTTAAATTCGTCTATCTGGATCTGGTCGGCTACGGTCATGGGATATTCCGGCTCGCTAAAGTCTAAGGCCAGCTCTCCAGGGATATTAACCCCATTAGCTCCAGCGACAGCCTTTTCGATCTTAAAAATTTGCTTTTCGTAGACAGTCCACAGCTCTATATCGTCTTGGTAGTCCTCGAATCTCTCCAGGTCTTTTATCTTTAGAGCGATGCCGCTACTGGGTCGATCTGCCCCCGTCTCTTCAAAACTTACGTAAAGGTGATTATTCTGGGCTGTTATATCCAGCATTTGCCGAATAAGGCCCATGGCAGAATCTAAATTGCCTTTAGGCGAGAGTATATCTACGCTTACGCCCTCCGGAACCACCATAATTTCATCGGATCCAGCGCGGGTAATGTTCTCGTCTGAATACATCCCGGTAATGGCGTACTGTCCGAACATTTGGAATCGCATTCCTAAATTGGCCTCTGTAAATAGAATGTTCATTAATTCATTACAGGAGACAACGTCGTAAGCACCGCCCACGAAAAACTCGTCTAGCTGGTTATCTCTATGAGTAAAGACAAACGGTAAGACGCCGTATCCGTGCTGGATCTCTTCTATAACGTCGCCATGCTCGCTGTATACGACGTAATGCTCCGCGTCCCAGTAACAGTAACTTAGATCCTGGGTCTTGCTTGCATCATGTACCGGCTGTAGCATGGGGTAGGTAATCGACGTCGGGTTATATGGATCCTCGCCGAAAGAGCAGTCGAAATAGTATATCGGTATATAGTTAAAATGCGGATCCGGATCTGTTCTAAACGAAACGCGAGTAGCCAGGGTGCCTATTAGCCTGGTCATTTTTTCAAGATGTTTCATCTTTAGATTCTTTAAGTACGTTAGATCCGCATACTGTCCCTTGACATTCCGGACAGCGCCCAGGGTGTAGATCCGGCTCATTCGATCAATAAACCGCCTGGTAATATTAAAACAGGCCGGTGGTACCTCCTGGAAGGCTGCCGAATTAAATCGCCGCTCGATATATTGGGTCGTATTGTCGCCAGAGAAATAGTCCAGGTATTTGCGTACCATGTCGCGACGATTCTGGCTGGCTAACAGTTTATGTTCTTTTATAGACTGTGTAATTATCTGTTCTGCATATGCTTTCATCTTTTCGCCGTCCTATACTTGTATTTTCTAATTGGAAACCGGTTTATCACTCCGTATCTTAAACAATCTGCGCCATGTTCGGAATACCCATCCTTCAGCGGTGAGTCTTTCAATGGCTGCCCGTCGTTTCTTTCTGGGTATCGGTAACTCTCTAAATCTTCAATTAATCCAACGCAGTTTTTATTTATGTGCAGCCGCCTAGTCCCGTCCGCCGATTTTACGTATCCGCGCACATGGCTTACGCCGGAGGCTATGGATCTGCTCGGCTTATCTCTCAAACTCCAGACCCGTAGGCCGGTCGCCTGGTAAAATAGCTCTGACTCGCCAACGCCGACCGATGACTGTACCTGGTAGCCGGCAGGATCTCCGAAAACTTGCTGGATTCTGTATTTTTTTCTCTGGACAAGGTCGGCCAGATCCGAAATCTTTAGATTAGGGACGTGGAGGATCTCGTCGATTATGTTTATATGCCAGTCATTCTCTTTGGCGCCGTCATGCCTGTAGGTCTGAAACCATAAAGCAGCGGGCATACGATAGCCAAAGTCCAGGCAAAGATAGACTGGATATAGTGGAATATACGGATAATATCCTACATTTTTTTCGCGATCGAAATCAGCATAAACACGGCCTGACATGGACGTAAAAGCAGCTCCGTACTCTTGAGAAAATGCCTCTTGAGATAAGGTGCTGGCCGCCTCTTCTAGATCCTCTTCCTCTCTGCCCTTGGGAAACGCGTAAGTATTCTCCCAGGACGGAGAGCTAAAACTAAACCAGTCCTTACGGGTCTTAGCCAGATTAAAAAGCTCCCAGAAATAATCGTAACCGCTGGGCGTAGAAATAAAAATAGCTTTCCCTTTTTTGTCTGACAACGTGGGGCGGATATAGCTCTGCCAGATCCGCTTTAAATTCATCTTGGAGGCCTCGTCCATAATCACCAGGTCGCAACCGGCACCTATCAATCCCTCCGGGTGTTCCGCCGACTTTCCCTCGATTATGGATCCCCATTCAAACTCGATATATTGATCGTTTAATGATTTTCGCCGGGTGGGTAATCTGTGTTTGATGATCATATTGTCCCAAAGGATCCTAAAAATTCGCTCACTAGTCCCGTAGGTAGGCGCAACAATCCAGACTAATTTATTTTTTTGTGTAGCGATGACCTCGGCCTCCCTGGCTGCGGCAAAAGATTTACCCCACCGTCGGCCACAATTCGCCACGACAAACCGCGCCTCTTTAGATGCGTTGTGTAATTTTAGCTGCCCAGGGTGCGGCGTATAATCGGTGAATTTGAACCATTTATTTTTATATGCTGTTAGTTTTTGCATTTATATAGTGGAAATTTAGTTAAAATTTGCTAAAATGCGACTAACAACATTTTAATAATGTGGAAGGAACAGACCAGATGGCCGAAGAAATGATAGCCCAGGCGGGTAAAGAAACAAAGAATCAGACCGATTCAACTGCGACCCAGACCGCGGACGTAGACTTTAAAGATCTCTATACCAGGGAAGTACAGAACGCGAAACTTCAGCGGCAAAAGAAACAGGAGGCGGAAGGCCGCCTGGCCGAAATAGAACTAAAGCAAGACGATGCGCGGAAGAGCAAGCTCCAGGCAGACGGCAATTATAAAGTCGTTATCCAGGAGTTAGAAGAAAAGAGCGCCACAATGGATGCGGAGTTAAAAGGGTATCGCGAACGGGACAACGCCGAACGGGCGAACATCCTGGAAGGTTTCCCAGAAGATGAACGAGATCAATTATCTAAACTAGATCTAGCTACTTTAAAATACGTAGAGAAGAAATCTACGGCGCAAACTGCGGCTAATCCGCCAGAGACGCCAGGGACTATTAGCGGTAAGACTTATCGACTTGAAGATGTCGACAAATTACCACCTAAAGAACGCCAGGCGGCATGGGCGCAAATTACGAAACAGTACGCGCAAAAGTCGGCCAGATCTCAATAAATTAGGAACAAATTATGGCAACTCCATCAGGAACTATTTTCGATACTGGCGTAACCCAGTATTTTATCCCAGAAATGTGGGCAGACTCTATCTATAAGTATTTCGAGGAAAAACTCGTATTTAAAAACCTTGTGGACGATTATTCGTCTATGGTAAAAGGTAAAGGCGATACGATCCATTTCCCCGAGATTGCTAAAATGACAGCAGCGAGCCTAACCGACGGCGCCCAAGTTAGTTATGTGGCACCAGCGGAAACAGAAACGCAATTAACCGTAAATCAACATTATTATGCCGCTAAGCTATTTACAGATGTTTTAGCCGTGCAAAGTGAGGTTGACCTCTTCTCGAAATACTCGAGGGCAATGGGGTATTCTTTGGCAAAGCAATTAGACTCATCTATTGCCGGCCAGCTTATTACCGTTAACCAGGGCGCAACACTCACCACGGATGACCAAATAACAGCTAACGAACTAGAGGCCGCTATCGCCAACCTTGGCGAAAACGACATAGATTACACCGGCGGCGATGTTTATATGGTTGTTAATCCTACGGTATACGCTGATATGCTTAATCCAGGCGGAACATTTGGCGCGAGCTTTGTCCGTTCGGATATTGCTGGCTTTAATGCCGATAATAGCCCGATTCACTCGGGACAAGTAGGACAGACTATGGGAATGCCCGTATTTATGAGCAACTCTTTAGATACCGGCGGTACAAGTGTATCGGCTGTGATCTTTCATAGATCTGCTTGTGCTGTAGCAGTACAGCAGGATTTACGCGTTCAAGATCAATACGATATTGATGTTTTGGGAACTAAGGTCGTAGCCGATTTACTCTGGGGCGTAAAAATCCTAGACGATTCGGATAACAAACGTGGATATAAATTCACTAACGCGAGCTAAACTCTCGACCTTTCTAACTATCCTAGTAGACGGCGGCTGTTTTTACGGCCGCCCAAACTGGGGATAAGGATAAAATTATGACAGACGTATGGGTACAAAGAACAGGGGAAGAGCCTTTTTCTATTAACGATAGCGGCGAAATGGGTAAGAACACCCTATCGGATGCGCTCAAAAATGGAGCTAAGGTCGTTAACAAGGAAAAAGACGATTCCGGATCTGTTAGGTTTGAAACCGTGCCGGATAACGACTGGTCGGTAAAAGAAATTCGTAAATGGATGGCCGGAGAAGAGATAAAATACGGCTCTCGAGATAAAAAGGCGGAGCTACTTGTAAAAGTAAACAACGCAACAAGTTAACTAGCCTGTTCACGGACAAGTCAAGTCCTTTACTGGCGCCCTAAATAGAAGGGGATAAAATGGCAAATATACATAAGTTTAGCCCACAAGAGGCGCTAAATATCGTGGCACAACGGACGGCAATTAGGGTTACACCTACAATTACTGGCGTCCAATATTCAAATAATGACATATTATTTAATACAACGGAAATACCGAACGCTGTAGCTTATCCAGGCGGCGCATCAAAACTTATAAACATAACTATAAACTCGAAGTCAGCGAGTCTATTTGATATACAGCTCTGGTTCTTCCAGGTTAATCAAAGCGTTGGCACAGTTAATGCGGCATGGAGTATGAGCGACGCCGATTTCGGCACAGCTAAAAACCTTGGCTGTATTTCTGTGGACGCTACCAACCTACAGCAGAACCCCGGCGGCGGTAGAGTATATACCATAATGCAGGGATATAAGGCCTTCACGGGAGCCGCAAAAACATATCCACAACTACCTTTGATGTTACAGTCGGAGTCTGGCTCGTCCAGCGTATATGTGGCGGCTCGGGTATCAAGTGAAAACGACCCAGGGAATACAACGCCATCATTTAGCGTTGGCGATATTGAATTAGTCCTCGGAATAGATTTATAATAGGAGAATATTATGGCAGATCTACATAAAAGATCGGTACAGGAGACATTAAACGTAGACGTTTCGGCCGGATGGTCGGTTAAGTCCGCTATAACAGCCGGGACTAATGCCGCTACAACGAATACCGTCCACTATACCATAGGGGCCACGGCGAGCCAGATAGGCGTATACTCTGCGGGAAATATCTATTTTAACTTTTCTATCTCGGTATCTAGTACGAATGGAGATTGCAGCACATCAAACGATTTAATTATTCCTGGGAATACAACCTTTTTTCTTAAAGTACCGCGAGGCCTGGGTGCGACAGTTTATTTTAATGCGCTGTCTGAATCTTCGGCCACTAAAGCTGTACGAATAGTGGAGATGTAATATGTCGATTAGCCACGGTTTCGCAGACTCATTAATTCAAGATATAGCATCCGGCGGGACGATAACCGGCGATTTTATCCTCGACGGAGATATGACCATATCCGGGGACGTCTCCTTTGGCGTAGATCAGACGGTAGAGGGACAATTTATTATAGACGTAACCAATACAGAGGCGCTATTAGTCCGTAAAAATAGCGATGGTGGGGACGTCCTTGTAGTCGACACTACTAACGAAACGGTAGAAATAACCCAGCACAACGGCACCAATAAGGGATTAATGCTCGGAGCCGTCCTGGTTACATCCACCGCCGCCGAACTTAACATACTCGACGGTGTTTCTTCGACTGCGGCAGAGCTTAATATATTGGACGGCGTTTCTTCGACGGCCGCAGAGTTAAACATCTTAGATGGAGTTACCTCTACAGCGGCAGAACTTAATTTAATAGACGGATCCTCCGCCGGCACTATCGTAAATAGTAAAGCGGTAATTTACGGATCCTCTGGCGAAGTCAACGCGACGACTTTAAAAATAGCTGGTACCGCGATTACTTCTACCGCCGCCGAGATCAATAATATCGACGGCGACACTTCGGCCACCTCTACAACCCTGGCGGACGCGGATAGAGTCGTAGTAAATGACGGCGGGACGATGAAGCAAGTCGCCCTCACAGATTTTGAAACCTACATGGAAACTTCGCTGGATACCCTGTCGAACGTAACCACAACTGGCGCCCTTAATGCGGGATCCATAACGAGCGGATTTGGAAACATAGATAATGGATCCTCTACCCTTTCAACCGGTGCCGCAACCGTTAGCTCTCTAAGTGTAGGCGACGGAAATATTACCAATGTGGGCGATATAAATGTAGATACCGTATCCTCGGACGACGGGTCTGGGTTCGATCTCGTTTTAGATGACAATAAAGCTACGGCCCTGGAGATTAAAGAGTCATCTAATGCCTATATGACTTTTGTAACGACCGATAGCGGCGAAAAAATCCAGATAGATAAAGCCCTGGATATTAACGCTGTCTCAGATTTTGGCACTAACGCTATGACTAACGTAAATATAGATAGCGGGGCTATTGATGGATCTATTATCGGCGCTGCATCAGCCGCCGCCGGATCCTTTACCACTATTACAGCCAGTACCAGCCTGGACGTTACGGGAGCTGCTGGAATAATTTTACAAAACGACGAAACAATTACGAACTCTACCAACGGCACCGTAACAATAAACGGGATTTTAGCCGCGGGTACGGGAAGCGCTGCGGGTGTTTTTCAATCCAGCGGCGATTACGACGCAACCCTCCAGACCGGAAACTCTACAACCGGATCTATAACCATAACAGACGGGGCGAATGGTAATATAGCTATTACGCCTAATGGATCTGGAGAGGTAGATATTACGAAAGTCGATATAGCTGGGGGAGAAATTGACGCTACAGCGATAGGAGCTAACTCTGCATCTACCGCCGCCTTTACAACGGCTACGGCCAGCGGGGACGTTAATTTTGACAGCGGGACTTTTTACGTAGATGCCAGCGAAAGCAGGGTAGGCATAGGCACCGGCGATAACGTAGATAATTTATTTAGCGTACAATCCACAGATCTAGGAACCGGCTGGCTCCGTGCCGCTGGCAATAGAGACGAAACTATTTCCATAAGCGCGGACGACTCCAGCGTAGACATTGTGTCTAACAATGTGGGTACCTGGGGATCTATGGTACAATTAAAAGAAGTTAATAGCACGACCTTCGTAGATAACTGGGCGTTAGTTAGGCAATCTGGGGCCTCTGGGGACAGTGGATTATATATTAGATATGGTACGTCCAGTTTTGTAGACGGATCCGGAAGCTCCAGCGTAGACGCCCTCGCTTTTACTACTGCTGGCGCGGCGACCTTCGCCGGAAATGTCGGCGTAGGCGGGAATTTAACCGTTACCGGCACATCCACTTTTAACGGCGGAACGATAACCCTGGGAGACGCGGCCGGAGATACAATCGCATTCGGCGGGACAATTACAGGAAATTTAGTATTTGAGGGAGCCACAGCAGACACCCACGAATTAACGCTTTCACCTGGAGATCCAGGGGGCGACGTTACTGTAACGCTGCCTGTGGCGACAGATACGCTAGTAGGTAAGGCCACTACCGATACTTTTACGAATAAATCGATAGATCTAGGTACGAACACCCTAACGGGATCCCTGGCGGAATTTAACGCAGCATTACAGAGCGAGAGTTTCGTATCGTTAACAGGGGCGGAGACTCTAACAAACAAAACCTTAACTAGCCCAAAAATAGGGACAAGCGTTTTAGATACGGGCGGCAATGAATTATTTAAACTTACCGCCACGGGTAGCGCGGTTAATGAATTTACAGTAGCAAACGCAGCAACGGGCGGAGCGCCTACGATCTCAGCTACCGGCGGAGATTCAAATATAGATATTACCATAACGCCTAAAGGCACGGGAGAGGTAAATATAGCGGCTGGAAATTTGAATTATGCGGGTACAGCTATTACTTCCACAGGGGCAGAGCTGAACATACTAGATGGCGTAACATCGACAGCAGCGGAAATTAATTTAATTGACGGCGGGACTTCCAGGGGAACTACCGCTGTGGCTAGTGGCGACGGCCTCTTAGTTAACGACGCTGGGACAATGAAGATGACCAATGTAGACACGGTATCTACATATTTCGCAAGCCATAGCGTTGGGGGTGGAAATATTGTTACCACAGGTGCCATTAATTCCGGATCCATTACCTCGGGATTCGGGACAATAGATACAGGATCCTCCACAATTACGACTACAGGCGTTATTACAGTTGGCGGAATTACTATCGGCAGCGCCGCAATTTTAGAGGCGGAATTAGAGATCTTAGATGGTGCGACGGTTACGACAGCCGAGCTTAATTTAATTGATGGCGGAACGGCGCGCGGCACGACAGCTATAGCCGACGGCGACGGTGTTTTAATTAATGACGATGGTACTATGAGGATGACAACCGTACAGACTCTCGCTACCTACATGGAAAGCGAGATAGATACTTTCGCTAATTTAGAAGTAACGACAGAATTACAAACAGCCCTCATAGCTTATACAGACGGCGACGATGCTATTACGATAGCAGACGGAGGCGGAATTACGGCAGCGGCAGGGATTACATCTACAGCGGCGGCAAACACCCTTGGCGCGACCTCCTTTAATGAGGCGGCGATTACAAACGTAGGCGATATAGCCCTGGACTCTATAAGCGCTGACGGAAACGATATTAATATTGCTTTAACTGATAATAGAGCAACTGCATTTACTATAAAAGAGTCCACCGCCGCATATTTAATAATTGATACAGCAAACAGTAGCGAATCGGTTTCGATAGGTACAGGAGTAGAGTCTACTATAGTTACCATAGGCCACGCTACCTCCGAAACTACCGTAGCAGATAATTTAAGCGTTACGGGGAATGTTACCATTAGCGGAAACCTTTTAATAACGGGCGACTCGTCAGAAGTTAAAGCCGATGACCTGGTGGTAGACAATGCTACTATCGCTATGGGAACTACAAACGGCGCCGCGCCCAGCGCTGATAGTGGATTTGATATTGGATTGATGCCCCATTGGCATACCGGATCTGGCGCTAAGACCGCCTTCCTGGGCGTAGATGTAAGCACTTCGGCCTCAGCTCCCAAATTAACCTACATACCAGACGCAAGCTACAGTTCCAACGTAGTTTCCGGAACCGCAGGAATAATCGTAGCCGACCTGGAGGGTACAGTTACAACCGCGGCACAAGCCAGTATAACCTCTCTAGGCGACTTAACGGCCTTAGTAGTAGATGACGTAGCTATAAACGGTAAAGTCGTTACTATGACCGGATCTACCGACGATACGGCCGTATTTACAGTAGGTACGCACGGCACCCTCTCAATAGTAACCACAGATACCGCGGCAGCAGCAGCAAATATTCAAATTACGGCCGACGGTACGGTAGACATAGATTCCGCGGGCGTATTAACTTTAGACTCTGGGGCGGCAATTAACATAGAGCCGGCGGCTGGATCGGCGATACTCTTAGACGGAACCATAAGCGTAGACGCTGGGGTGGTTACTGGTGCAACGTCTATAACATCTACAGCTTTCGTAGGGGCGCTGTCAACGGCGGCACAAACTAACGTAACCAGCCTCGGAACATTAACCGCCTTAACTGTCGACGATGTAGCAATTAACGGCAAAGTAATTACAATGACGGGGAGTAGTAGTGATACCGCAGTATTTACAGCGGGTACTCATGGGACTTTATCTATCGTTACGACTGACGCGGCGGCAGCAGCAGCAAACATTCAAATAACCGCAGATGGGACAGTAGATATTGATTCAGCAGGAGTCCTAACTCTAGATTCTGGTGCAGCCATTAATATAGAACCCGCTGCGGGGTCAGCAATTTTATTAGACGGGACGATTAGTGTAGATGCGGGTGTCGTTACGGGGGCGACTTCAGTAACAAGCACGGCCTTTGTAGGCGATATAACCGGCGACATTACTGGAAATGCAGATACGGCCACTTTAGCAACCAGCTTTACGGCGAGCGCTAATAACAGTACAGACGAAACGGTCTATCCTGTTTTTGTGGATGGAGCAACGGGAACTCAAGGGGCGGAGACTGATACCGGATTAACCTATAATCCCAGCTCTGGAAACTTAGCTATAAGCGGAGAGCTTGCTGCGGCGACATTAGATATTAGTGGAGCCATAGATGTGGTAGGAACCACCAACCTTGATATAGTCGATATAGATGGTGCTGTAAATATGGCGGCTGATTTAACAATGGGAGCCAACATCTTAATGGGAGATGATACTTCCATTGGAATAGCCGATGATGCTGAAAGAATTGAATTTGATGGAGCTGGTGATATATCATTTTTAGGATGCAATGTCGGAATTGGAGTTGCGGCACCGAATACTAATCTTGTAATAGAAGAAAATTCATCTGATGTTTTAGGGCAACTCAAGATTAGTCAGTTGGGTGCTGGTGATGCTTCTATGTTTTTTGTAGCTGATAGTGAAATCTGGGCTATGGGGTTGGATAATAGTGATAGTAACAAGTTTAAGATTTCAACAGATACGGGTTCTGCCGATGTTGGTGTTGCTACAAAATTTACGATTCAGCAAGATGGCAATGTCGGCATTGGGACTGATAGTCCTGCAGAGAAATTAAGTGTTGTTTTGGCAGCAGGTGCTACAAGAGGAATGCTCGAACTAAAAAACACAAGTGATAATAGTGCATGGATAGTTTCTGATGCAAATCTTTCAGGTGCTGGTTCTGGAATGGGTGGTATTAGACAATATTGGAATGGTACTGAGATTACAAGGATGGCAACTCATAGTGGGACAGATACTACAAATAAAGATGATGGAGAACTTGCGTTTTATACAAGAGCAAGTGGTGCAGCATTAGGTCAACGGATGGTTATTGACCCCTCTGGCAATGTCGGAATTGGGACTACGGCTCCGTCTAATGTACTTCATGTCGCCCACGCCTCATCGGCAACTATGAAGATTGAAGCAACTGGTGGGGCTGACTCAGAAGCAAATTTATTTTTAGATTGTAGTACAGGCTCAAGCACTGACCAATCAGCCTTGTATTTCACAAGAGATGGTGGACACCAATGGAGATTGAGATGTCCCGATGGTGGATTATTAGAACTTTGGGATTATAGTGATGGCAGTAGAGCAACTCATGTGGCAACTGGTGGTAGTAATTGGGTAAATGATTCCGATGTAAGAATGAAAGAGAATATTGTTGATGAGGGGTCAAGACTACAGGATGTCTTAGACATGAAAGTCAGAAGGTGGGATTGGAAAGCTAATGGAAGTTCAGACTTGGGCTTTATTGCTCAAGAATTAAATGATGTATGTCCTGAAGCCGTTGAAGTTGGAAATGATGAAGTTTGGGATAATGATAGTGCTGATGATTCTTATAAAAAGGGAGACTTGAAAAATCCATGGGCTTTATCTGAAGAATCAATAGTTCCTGCTTTAGTAAAAGCAGTCCAAGAATTATCAGCAAAAGTAGAAGCATTGGAGAACGCATAGTGCCACAAGAGTTATCACCAGACACTAAATTCACACTTAGCATCCAGACGATGATTGGTGCAGGAA
>Ga0114993_10000800_pt1 | contig 36488 bp, 29 predicted proteins | sample ArcticOcean_MG_C_FD_87042 | JGI IMG/M metagenome (GOLD analysis project Ga0114993, IMG submission 87042) | Marine microbial communities from western Arctic Ocean - ArcticOcean_MG_CB2_150 | ecosystem: Environmental > Aquatic > Marine > Oceanic | place: Arctic Ocean: Canada Basin | collected...
GCCGAATCCGCGGTTACGTCTCGACGCTCCGCAAAAACGACCTGAAAATCCTGGACGGCATCCAATCCGCCTTCCACCAGTCCCCCAACCGGCCAGCGCACATCTTCGTCACTGGGTAGTTACCGAAATTCCTTGTTCGATATTCGATATTCAATACCGGCGTTTACCCAAACTCAAGCATGGATGGCGCAACCCGGACCTCGGGGACCGTCCAACGACGGCTGCGACTTCCTCGGGTTTCTTTTCGCCAGCGGGTTTTAGTCCAGGTTTGCCGGATTTCTGCGGAGCGTTCGTAGATTTCCACTTGCGTGGGATCGCGTACCGTCTGGTTGCGGATTTCAACGGTTTGGTGGGGGCTGGCCAGGTTGCTTGTGGCGATTGCGGACATGTTGCTCTCCCCTGCGGGCTGATTCTGTGAGATGTGAATTCGAGATGCACTCAGATGTGATCGACAAATATGTTTGTGAGGCCCGCTGAACGGGATGGGGTCATCGGCCGACGAACCGGTGATGACGCCCAATCCCGTGGTCTTCGCTCTTCAATAACTGACATGGTGAAGGACGTCACACATTCGTTCGATTCCCCGAACGATTGCGGCGTGCCAGTCGCTTTGCGCGGCGTTCGGCTTCTCTCGCTTTCAGTCGCTCGACAAGCTGTTGTCTTCTCGATGGGGGTTGCGATGCGCGCTTGGCCTGCAGTTGCAATTGTCGTTGTTGCCTTTGCGCCTGTTGCTGCCGAGCGACGATGTTTCGGCGAATCGCCTGCTGCCGCATCATCATCATGGCCTGCCCCTGTTGCCGTTGCTGCGTTTGCTGTTGCATCTGCATGCACTGCTGCATCCCGCCTCCTGTTCCGCCACCGCCTCCGCCTCCAGGACGGCCCATTCCCATTCCACCACCACCCATCCGCATTCCGCCACCCATTCCACCGCCACCCATGCCTCCCATACCGCCACCAGCCATTCGCATTCCGCCGCCTCCCCCACCGCCACATCGTCCTTGCGCTTGAGCCGAGTCGGCCGCCACCAAACTAAATGCCGCCCCGACAGCAATCGCTGCGAACGTCAGTCGTCCTTTGCCGACAAATCTGAATGTTGCCGGACATGCGAGATTCTTCATCGTAAGTCCTTTCCAGGATGGTGGTTCAGTCCGCATTGCCGACAATAAAACCCACTGCGCCGTGAACGACGCGATAAAGCGAGCCGGATCGAGCAAACTGTTCCGAATTGAAACTTGAGATGTGTCTAAGTAGTTAAAACGCGAGACGCTGCGGGAGTTCAACAGGCGAAGCGGGCGAATTGTTGATTTTTCTCCAGCGGAGTAGAATAATCCTCGTGAAGTGACTGATACCGCCGTGCTGCCGTTGTTAGCGCAGGAATTCGGCGGCAACCAATCGCGATCTTCGTTGGAGGAAAAGCCATGCGTCCTTTCCGAAAACTGCTGCCGATCTGCGTTTCGAGTCTCGCCCTGCTGATCCCCTGTGTGATCGCGGCGCAGCAACTCACTGCCGACGAGGCGAACCTCAAAAGTTACGGCCTACCGAAACTCAAGGTTGGCCCGCGCGACTGGCCGCAGTGGGGCGGCACATCAATTCGTAACAACACTCCGTTCGGCAAGAACATTCCGACAGACTGGAACGTTGAGACAGGCAAGAACATTAAGTGGTCGGCCAAACTCGGTTCGCAATCCTGGCCCGGCCCAATCGTGGCCAACGGAAAGGTCTTCATCGGCACCAACAATTCACGTGGCTACATTAAGCGATTTCCACGAACCGTTGATCTTGGCTGCTTGCTCTGCTTCGATGAGAAAACGGGCAAGTTTCTGTGGCAACATTCCAATCGCAAGTTGCCGACGGGACGTGTGCACGACTGGCCGTTCCAGGGAATCGTTGCCACGCCTTTCGTCGATGGCGGGCGGCTGTGGTACGTGACGAATCGTGGCGAAGTGGTCTGCCTCGACACGGCCGGCTTTGCCGACGGAAAAAACAACGGACCATTTCGACAGGAAGAAGTTGTTGCCGACGACGAGGCCGACGTCATCTGGAAATTCAACATGATGGCCGAACTTGGCGTTCGGCAGCACAACATGTGTACTTGCTCGTTGACATGCGCCGGCGAGCTCCTGTTTGTCGTCACCTCGAATGGCGTCGATGAATCACACATCAACATTCCCGCCCCCGATGCGCCGGCGTTCGTCGTACTGAATCGCGACAGCGGCAAAGTGCTGTGGACCGCCAATCCTGTCGGCAAGAATATTCTGCACGGCTCCTGGTCGTCGCCCACTTATGCCGTCCTCGGTGGCAAGCCGCAGGTGTTGTTTCCCGGCGGCGACGGCTGGTTGTACAGCTACAGTCCCCGCGGCGATGGCAAGGGGCAGGCCAAGCTGCTCTGGAAGTTCGACTGCAATCCCAAGGAGTCGATCTGGCGTATCGGCGGACGCGGCACGCGAAACGAATTCATCACACTGCCGGTGGTTTATGACAATAAGGTCTACGTGGCAACCGGACAGGATATGGAACACGGTGACGGGGAAGGGCGGCTGTGGTGCATCGATCCCGCGAAAAAGCTCGACGGGTCCGACGTCAGCCCCACACTAGCTTACGACGCCAAAGGAAAGCGTTTACCGCGCAGGCGCCGACAGGCGGTCGATCGATCGAAGGGCGAAACGGAACGGCTCAATCCCGCTTCGGCCGCCATCTGGCATTACGACAAGTTCGATTTCAACGGCGACGGCAAGATTCAATTAGAAGAGCGCATGCACCGCTCGTGCGGAGGTGTGGCGATCAAAGACGACCTGTTGTTCATCACCGACTACACTGGTGTTGTCCACTGTGTCAACGCGCAAACGGGTCAGCCGCATTGGGGCCACGATTTGTTCGCGTGTTCTTACGCCGCATTGCCGCTGATTGTCGATGGCAAGGTCTACATCGCCGACCAGGATGGCGACGTTGCCATCTTTGAACTGTCGGCGAAGAAGAAGCTCATCAACGAAGTCAACATGAACAACGCGGTCTACGGTACGCCGATTGTCGCTAACAATGTGCTGTACATTGCCTCGAAAGATACGATGTACGCAATCGCTGCCGAGTAAGCGGAAAACGGCATCGGAGGTGAAGGCAATTTGGCTTCGAATCGAGTCATAAAACGGCATATTTCCCGATTCTCGGCCTCTCTGCCGCAAATTCGCTCGCGATCGTTGACTGCGGCCGAGTTTCCGCGATAGTTATCAGGTTGGCCGTGTTGGAACGGCATCAACCGCGATTCGAACATTCAGAGAGACAAAGCGACAATGAAGGTTTTGGTGATTGGACAAGGGGGCCGCGAACATGCGCTGGTCTGGAAGTGGGCGCAATCGGCGTCCGTCGATGAGGTGTTCTGCGCACCGGGGAATGCAGGTACTGGCGAAGACGGCACGAATGTGGATATCAGCGGCACCGATGCCCCGCGGCTGGTGAAGTTCGCGAAGGACAACCAGATTGGGCTGACGGTTGTCGGTCCCGAAGTGCCATTGATGGCGGGAGTTGCCGATGCGTTTCTGGACGCCAAGTTGCCGGTGTTTGGTCCGCGAGCAGCGGCGGCGGAATTGGAAGGCAGCAAGGTCTTTTCCAAGCAGTTGATGCAGCACGCCAACGTTCCGACGGCCGACTTTCAAGTCTTTAAGCACGCCGATGCCGCCCAAAGTTATCTGCAGGACCGCGAAGCGACATCGTTCGTGGTGAAGGCCGACGGATTGGCTGCCGGCAAAGGGGTCATCGTCTGTTCGTCGCGGCACGAAGCGCTCGCTGCGGTCGAGACCATTATGGTTGAGCGTGCCTTTGGCGATGCGGGCGACCGCGTAATTATTGAAGAGCGGTTGGTCGGCCCGGAGGTGAGCATTCTTGCCGTGGTTCAGGGGAAGACCATCATTCCGCTGGAAGCGGCGCAGGATCACAAACCGGCCTACGACGGAGACCTCGGACCGAACACCGGCGGCATGGGTGCTTACTCACCGGCAGCATTAGTCACGCCCGAACTGATGGACAACATTGTCTCCGAAGTTCTCGTCCCCACCGTGCATGCGTTGAAAAAGGACGGCCGCGAATTCTGCGGAATTCTGTACGCCGGCCTGATGATTTGCGGGGACACGCCGAAGGTCCTCGAATACAACGTGCGGTTTGGAGACCCCGAAACGCAACCGGTTTTGATGCGACTCAAATCGGATCTGGCCGAAGTGCTGTTGGCGGCGGCCGAAGGCCGACTTGCGGAAATCCCGGCATTGGAATGGGACCCACGACCGGCGATCTGCGTGGTGATGGCATCGGATGGCTATCCGGGGGACTACGAAAAAGGCCGCCCCATTCGTGGACTGGAAGACGCTGCCGCGCTCGAGGACGTCAAAGTCTTCCACGCCAGCACCGTCAAGCAGGGCAAGCAAGTTCTCACCAATGGCGGACGTGTACTCGGCGTCACCGCGATGGGCGACACCATTGCCGCCGCGAAACTCCGCGCCTATCAAGCGGTCAAATGCATCCGCTGGGATGGTGCCTGGTGCCGCAAAGACATCTCCGACAAAGGCCGCGATTGATTGCGTGTGTCAAGCCGCGAACAGTGGTCGCGCCGATCGCTCCAATTGTATGCGACTATTCGCCCGACGTACGCACTCGCAATATCTCGCCACCGGAAATCTCCCACATCGCGCCAACACCGACCGCCGGGAGATTCGTCAACCGTGGCGAGCGGTCGGCAACTGCTTCGTCGATTGGAAGCAGCTCAATGCCGACACACAACGTCACGCCGAGGTTGCTGCTGAAATCGAAACTGCGTTGTTCACCACGGTAACAAATCCCCTCAAGCGACCGTCCGTCTTTACCTATTTCCCACACGATGTCGCCATCGACGAAGTGTCCCGGCACTGTGTGAATTACGATGCGATGTCCACCGGCGGCCAATTCGTAACGCCCCTCGCCCAACGGCTTCGCCGCCGCACCCATGCCGCGTAATTCAAAACGAACGCGGAAATCGCTGGCCTGAAAGACACCGTCCGGCGGGCAATCAAGCGTGCGATGCCAGTCGCCACGCTTCGGTATCGACTCGAATAGACAGAGTACTCTTGAGCCTTTCTGTGCCGTGCGGATGCCCATCGACGCGAAGTCATTGCCGTCGTGCAAAAACCGTGCGAGAAACACGACCGCCGGATCGTCTGCCGTTTTCCAATAGGCAATCATCGGTTTCCGCTGCGTCCAACAACTCGAACGGTTCACGCTCCCCAGGCAAGCTTGCCCGGAGTGCCATGTCGTACCGACGATGGTCGCAGCCCCCGACTTGTTGCGTGCGAACTCCCGGTGAATCTCTCTCGGTTCGCCTGCCGATTCAAGGAATTGAGAAACGAGTTCCTTCGGAAAGGGCAATGGCGGCACGGTGGCGTACCGGCTGAGACGAACGTCGTCGGTCATTGTCGGGTGCGTTTTGATCGCCACACCGGTCCGCAGAGAAAGAAACTCTACGGTACTCGGTTGCAGACGTACTCGCGATGAGCGGCTGTGCGGGCCGGCCCATTGCTGTGTCGCCGGATGAACACTGAGGGCGATGTCCTGCCAGCACGTTCGCCGCAGCGACTCGGCCGCCTTGCGACTGGCCGGGTCACGCGCGAGATGCAGCAGCCGTTCGCATTCGCCAATAATGACCTTCGAGTAAGGCGGACTGTTGTATTCGCTGAACCCGCCCTGCTTCTCGACGTGTCGCACCACGCCCTGCAAACGCCGGCGACCGTATGCGAGTAGTTCCGCATCGCCAAACAACTCACCCGCGACCACACAAACACTGCCCCCCAGCACGGCAATGTTGGTGTAACCCGGCCCCACGTTGCGGCGGCGGATCGCCCAGACAGCGTGCCGCAGACTCTTTCGCATCGCGTCCTGCAATTCGCCCGGAAGTTTGTCGGCGTGCTCCATCAGCATGTGCACAATTTGCGACCCGCAGAAGTCGGCCCAATTCAAATCGGGCGACTCCATCTCCGCCAACGGTTCTTCCAACAGCCACGGCCACACGCCGTAAGTCTTACTGGCAGAATCGGTGTCCTGCAGACTGATGACTTTGTGGGTGATGGTTACGGCACGATCCGTATCGCCCACCGCATTTCGTTGCAGCAACGCCAATGCGTAAATCAACGATTCCCGCGTCGGATGCACCGTCGTTCCGGACACAATTCGTGTGTGATAACCTGGACTGCGAAAGTCCGTTACCAGCATCTGCGCATCGGCATCGTATTGCTGGCCGTTCTCATCCAGCAATGTCTTCAGGACAGGCGAAAACTTCGGCGGATTAACGGCCGGCACAACGGGATTTGGAGAGACGCTCGAATCGCAACCACTCCCCACGACAATCGCCGTAAACGCTGCAAGCAATTGCATTCGCAATCTCAAAGCCCACGGGCCGCGGCCCGTGGGACTCAACCGGTGCGCCATCGCCATTGTCCCATCCACAACATTCAATCAGCGTCACGTTCCTTGACCGTCTTCACCCACGAGACCTGCGTAATCAAATGATTGAGCGACGCAAATGAAATGTGTGCATTGGTTGCGTAGCGGGGGGTGTCGTTGGCCGGAAATGTTGCCAAGGTGGCATCGCCCACCAGGAACACGTTGAAGTCCCGCGACAAATTCTCGTAGCCCGCCGTCGTGCGGCAGAAGCACATGTCGGTGGCGTAACCGGTTAACAATACGTGGCGAATGCCGTTCGCCTTGAGGAATTTCTTCAGCGGCCCGTAACCTTCCGCGTCGTAAATCACGACGTCGTCATCGTGAACGGTCACGTCGCTGGTGACGGGAATCGGCAGCTTCCAGAATCCGTCGTTGTTGTACCTCGGCCCGGCATCCAGACCGGGGAATTGGGCGAAGTAGTCGATGACCGGTGTCTCTGCCGAAAGTTTCAGCGCGCGAATCAACGGCTCGCCTTCGTAACGAAAACTGGTCAGCCGCGTCTTGAGTTCCTTCTTTCCTACGGCCCGTTGTTTCGCCGTCGGTGTGCCGCGGAACGATCGATAGAGCTTTTTGCGAATCGGATCTTCTTTGCCCGGCAGGCTGTAGAGAATCAGCGGGACCTGTTTTCGCATCCGTTTCAGAAACGGGTCGATGACTTCGCGGGTGTGGCGGGCGGCAAGATGGTTCTTGTCGATGGTACAGAAGTCGGCAACGCCGGCCGGCTCGGGCGTGTTCCAGCCCTGCCCGTCGTCAATTCCCCACGGATGCACCATAATCACGGCCGTCTGATTCGCCCGCAAACGATTCGGCATCTCGATGATCCCACGCGCATTGTACGAAAACCGCCAGGCACGCACTTCAAGATCGGCGTTTTCATCGTCCACCAGAATCGGGGCTTCATAACGCCGCCGTTCCTTCACCGGCTGCACAAACTCCGGATGATCGCCCAGTAACGGCGGCGGATCTTTCAGCAGTGTCAGCTGATTCGAATAGACTCGCGTCGGTTTCTCACCGGCAGCGGCTGGATCATCAACGAGCGACAAAGTCACTGCCAGCAGCAGCGGGCACAACATGTGTTCGGTTTTCATGGGATGTTCCTTGCGGCCGAGACAAACGAGCGTTACTTGGTTTAGCCGCGCCCCAACGGGAAGTGCTTCCCGTTGGGGCGCGGCTATACATATTGTTCGTGATCAACCACGAACGCCGTCGGCTATCGTACTGAGGCCCACAATGCTCGCTTTGTCGCCCGCGTCTTTTACGATGTCGCAGATCAGTTTGATCGTTTCGAAGCCGGGGTCTTCCACGACCAGGCACGAGGGGTGCGCCAGAAAATCGAAGACGGCCTGGTTCTCAATAGCCCATTCGGTTGCGAGTCGAACGGCTTTGAGAAAATATTCGAGTTTCCAGTATTTGCTGCGAAATGCGGTGACGTCGCTAACGGGACTCATGGGGATTTCGATCAACCCCGTTGGATAAACATACGGTTGGGCTTCCGCCTGCGCTTTGACAATCGACGCGTAGACGTCGGGAGTGGGCGGCTTCATTGCTTCGCCCGATTTGTGGGCCGGGTACTTGGAACTGACCCAACGAAACCCCTCGTCCAGCAACAGTTTCTGAATGTCTTCGCGGCCGTTCAGTGCATTGTTCGATCCGCCCGGTGTGCGGAAGCCGTCTGGGACGATGCTGAGCCGCTCTTTCATTGCCAGCGTGGTGACGCGCACGTTTTCGCGAACGATGTCGGCGACCTCTTTCCCACGAATCAGCCACGGCGACCGTTGGAACCGAAACTGTGTTTGTTTGGCGTCTTTCGTCCAGACGTTGACGTGGTCGTAAGTGTGGTTGCCGACCGGGTGACCTTCTTTGATGATCTCCTGCAGCCAGCCAATGTCGGGCTGTTCGAGTACACGGCCGACGCAGAAGAAATGAATCTTGCCGCCGCGTTCCTTCGCCACGCGTGCCGCTCCGAGGGCATACTGTTTCGTCGCCTCGTCGAGGTTGCCCTTTTGGTAGTCCCATTCGAGCATGCCCCGTTTTGGGTAGTGGCGGCTCATCTCCAAGTCGAGCGTGATCGCAATTTTCGCCTGCTTGCAATCTTTGCCGGCCCGCGAAATGCCGACAGCCGTCGCCAGAGTTCCGCCCACGGCAGCAGCCAGAAACGACCGTCGTGTCCAATCTCCAGAGTCTCGCGACAAACCTGGCATAACGGCCCTCTTCCTCAATGTGAACAACATTGACGTTGCATCTTCAACCGCAAGAAGCGTTCACAATTATAATGCTTCGGTGTCGGCGGTTCACAGTCAGCCGGCGAATCGCTGTCCGGTTGCTTGCGGTGTTCGTTGTTTTGGGCGACGAAAACGAAAGACTTTGCATCATTGCGTTGAAGTCGATTGCATCAACGATTCGCAGTCCTTTGATACAACACCTATTTCGCTCCGATCCTGAAAAGTTTGCATTGTGTACTCGCCTTTCGGTTCCAATGTCGGGGCAACGTTTGGATGATGCGAAGGGAGTCGATTTGTCCGCCGGAAGATTTGAATTGACGACCAACCCAACGCGCACTGAAAGGCAACAGCTATGGCCGATTTTAAGGTCACTGAACTTGATGACAGCGTTGATTTTGGCAATCTGAAGTATTGGGACGTCGTGATTATTGGCGCTGGCCCCGCTGGGTTGGCGGCCGGTTTGACGACGGCGCATCGTGGTTTGACGACACTCATTATTGAGGCCAAGGACAAGCCGGGCGGTCAGCCGCAATTTTTGTATGCCGACAAGCGCATCGTCGATATCCCCGGATTTCCCGATGGCATTACCGGCGAGGAACTTTCGGAGCGCGTCTATCGGCAGGCGGTCAACGCGCTGGTGCAGTTTCGGTTTCGTGAAGAACTCACCGAGATTCAAGATACAGAGGAGACGGAAAAGGAAGACGCGCTCAAGCGGGTTGTTACTTCAAAGGGCGAATACCTTTGCCGCAAGGTGATCATCGCCTGTGGGCTGCTGCATTATCCGCGCAAGTTGCCGGTGCTGGATGCGCTCAACTCGAAGAAGGTCTATTACAAGATCCCTAAAATCGGCGACTATCAGGATCTTCGCGTTGCAGTTGTCGGCGGGGGGGACTCTGCCCTCGATGCCGCCGTGATGGTACTGCATCGACATGGACAGGTTGATTTAATCGTTCGAGGAGAGCAGATCGCCGGAAAAGCCGACACGCTATCGCGGGTGAAAGCCGATGGCGGAACGATTCGCACGTCGTGTGAAATCACTGCTGCGGAATTCGTCGGCGGCGAAATCGCACTGACGCTCACCGATGGCTCCACGCACAACTACGACTTGGTCATCGTGCAAATTGGATTTCTGTCGGCCAAGGAGACGTTTCAGCGTCTCGATTTGCGGCTCAGTGACGACGGCAGCATTGCGATTGACCCGTACTTTGAAACCAGCCGACGCGGCGTATTTGCCGTCGGCGATGTGCACGGCGACATCAAGCTGATTGCCGTCGCCTGGGCCGAAGGAATTCAGGCGGCCATTTACGCCTTCAAGGAAATCACCAGCCCGTTCTGGCTGAATGAAAAACGTCTCCGCGATCAGAAGATCGCGATGATTGGCGACAAGATTTCACAGGCGGCCGGTCGCTGAATGGGTAATGGCAGAAACCCGGTTTTTTGAAAAAACCGGGTTTCTCACGTTAGTAGAACCCACGGGGCGCGGCCCGTGGGCTTTGTTACTCCACCGTCAGGCGGAATGGCATCAGCGTCAATCTTGGTTCGTGCGAAAGGAGTTGCATCATCGATGCGGCTTTCAGGTGTTGCGCGGCTTCGGGTGAAATCGCGCGGACCGAATCGATCAGCGCGGCCGCGTTTGCCTCGCGCAGTTTGGCGGATGCCCCCAGCGGTCCCAACAACGACTCGAACGGGTTGGCCGCGGGCGGCAAGACCATCCGTTGGATCTTACTGTTGGGGTCCATGCCGGCGAGTTTTGCGGCGTGTTTGACTGCGTCGTCCAGTGTTCCCAACTGATCGACCAAGCCGACTTTCAATGCCATCGAACCGGTGTAGACGCGGCCGCGGGCAAGCTTTTCGAGGTCGGCGTGTTTCATGTTCCGACCTTTGGCCGCTTTCTGTGTGAACTGGTCGTACACCGCGTACAGCATTTTCGTCATCGCGGCCCGCTCGCTGTCGGAGAAGCCGTCGAGCGTACTCATCACGCCGCTGTTCTTGCCACGGCTGATGACCGTTGTCGTAATGCCGACCTTCTTGAACAGCCCGTTCAGTCCGAACTTGCCGCCCACCACGCCAATCGAGCCGGTCAGCGTTCCCGGTTCGGCGAAGATGCGATCGGATCCCATTGCAATGTAGTAGCCGCCGCTGGCTGCGACATCGCCCATGCTGACGACGAACGGCTTCTCGACTTTTTCGAGTGCTCGCCACATCAGGTCGCTTGCCAGCGCACTGCCGCCGGGACTATCGACTCGCAACACAATCGCCTTGACGGTATCGTCGGCATTCGCTTTGCGGACGGCTTTGATAATCGTGTCGCCGCCCAGCACGTTGCCGCTGAACATGTCCTGCTTACTCGAACCGGTCATGATTGTGCCGGTCGCGTAGATGACGGCCACCTTGGGGCGAGGGTCGGCGACGTTGCTGTTGGAGTTACCGCCCATCATCATGGTCATCAACTTCATCATGCCGCCGATTCCGCTGAAGTCGGTATCGACCTTCTTCTTGGCATAGCTGCGGGTGATGGTGAGCTTGGCGTTCTTGTTGTCGCCCTTGATGATGCCGGCCAGTTCGTCTTCATAGGCCACTTTGTCGATCAGTCCCAGTTTGTGTGCTTCGTCGGCGGTGTGCGGACCACTGTCGATGGCAGCGATGACCTGCTTTTTCGTCAGATTGCGATTGGCTGCCACCGTTTCGACGAGGCGGTTGTAGTGATCGTCGAGCAGTTCTTCCATCTCCAGGCGAAACGCGGGACTCATTTCGGTGCGGGTGTACGGTTCGGCGGCCGACTTGAATTCTCCGACCCGCAGCATCTCTGCCTTCACGTCGAGTTTGTCGAACAGGTTCTTGTAGAAGCTGACCTCGGCCCGCATGCCGGTCATCATCAGCACGCCCGACTCTGGCATCACAACCTGGTCGCAACTGGATGCAATCAGGAAGTCCATCGTCGTGGCCGAATCGAGCCAGGCGTAAACTTTCTTGCCTTTGGATCGAACCCGCTGCACCGACTGGCGAATTTCGTTCAACTTGGCCCAGCCAATGGTGGGGCTCTTCAGTCGCAGAATGACGGCGTTGACGCGAACGTCGTTGGCGGCCGCGTCCAGCCGACCGGTGCCGGTCGCGAGACTTTCGGTCACGCTGCCGAAGAGTCCCGCGGCCGTTGCGCCTTCGGGGTAGCTTCCCTTAATTTCGATGTGGGCCGCCCGCATTTTTTGAGCTTGCGCCCAAACTGGTTCGGCGGCAATGAAGACGGTCAGCAACAGGCTGCAGGCGGTGATCGCAAATCGCATCGAAAGGTCCTCTGTAGAACGGAGGGCGAATAGTCGTGTGTAGAACGCAATGCCGCGTCGAACGGATCTCGGGAATCGGCGCGAATCCCTGGAGTTTCCCCGCATCGGGCGGACACGTTCAGTCTAGGTGGCCTCCGATGGGGGGTCAAGATGCAGGTGTCCCACGGGCCGCAGCCCGTGGGCTTTGCACGCATTATCGGGTTCAAGGGAAATGCGATCAACGGTTCCAGGGGAATGCGAGTGTGGGCTGATTGGCGTAGCGTTTCATTTTCAGCACCAATCGATTGCCGCTGCCCGGTTGCAGTTTGACGGTGAGCGACGAGTCATCAACGTCGATTGTCTTGCCGTTGAGTGTTGCCGAGAGAATCTGGTGTTCGGCGTACGCACCGCCCTGCAGGACGACCGTTCTCGCATCGAGTTGATTGACGTTCACCAGCGCAACCGTCGTGCTGTCGTCGGTCATCTTCTCGATCAGGGCGGCAACGTCTTCAGCAATTCCCGCCCGTTGTCGTTTCGGGTCGAAGTACCGCAGTCGGCACTGGTGAATTAAACCGTTCTTGCCGGAATACAGCCCGCCGGTCATCAGATGCACCAGCGATTGAATGCTGGCGGGGTTGAATTTCATGGGGTCGTCGGCCAGACGCGTGTCGGGCGTTGTGGTGTCGTTGCGAATGCCCGCGACGCGCTGCCGAATGCGGGCGAAGTCGCCGCGCAGGGCAGTCTGTGGGTAATTGGGATTTCGACCGTCGAGATACGCCAGCCAGGCGTTGGACGGCACCCACTTGCGATCCGACGGCTTCATCGACAGATAATAAATCTCCAGCGCGCCCACCGTGTACGGCTGCGACTGGAAGTTGTACCACCCGTTGTCGCCGAAGTTGTGTGGATAGAGCGTGCGACCATCGACAGTTTTCTTCTGCGCGTTGATGGTTGCGATCTGCTTTCGCCAGCCGTCGAGATACCGATCGTCGCCGGTCAACATGTAGGCATTCACGAATCCTGAAATACCCAGATTCGTTGTGTTCCGGTGCGCCAACTTTCCCGTCTGCGGCACAACGACGCTGAACCCCCAACCATAGGTTCCGCCGTACCATTTGCCGTCGGTCGCGCTTCCAATTTTCCCGTCGAGACCGACGTTCGACGGAATGACGTTGCCGTTGGCCGCGATGCGGCGATTCCAGCCATCGACGTATTTCAGCAGCCACTGTTTGTATTTGGGTTCGTGCGTGAGCATGTAAGCGTTAAGCGCCAGGCAGGTCGCCTTCAGATTCGAGGGGTGATCACCGACGATGTCGTTGTAGTCTTTGAAGTGAGCGAGCATTTCCTCGTAACTGGTTTCGCCGTGGCCAAGAGAAAAGCGGTTGGCCACTTCGATCGGGTCGCCGGTCCAATCGAGCGCGGTCGCTTTTCGCAGCAGCGGTCCGCGACTGCCGTTGAACAGGCTGCGAATAATGTTGTGCTTGGGGTCGTAGTTGAGTGCTTGCGGATCTTCATTCATGTAGAAGCCGGCGTAGCGCCGCACACGGTGGCCGAATTGGACGTCGTCGGGATCGGAGAGTCCCTGCAGATTGAAGACCGTCAGCCCCTCGCTGTTGTGCAGCCAGTCGAACATGACGGGGAATTCTTTGTAGTACATACCGTCGCGGGCGAAGGGGACTTCAACGGTCTTCGCCTCGGTGTATTGCCGCAGATGGCCTTCCCACGCTTTCTTGTACATCGCGAGTACGGAATCGTCGGCTCCCAGCGCATGTAGAATGGGCCAGTAAATGCAGTTCTCGATAGCATCGTCCGGACCGTCGTCGCCTCCCCAGCGTTCCACACATTGCAGATAACCACGTTCGTCGAAATACCGATCGAAGAACACGCGACAGGCGGCAGCGTTCGCACGCAGCAGTTCGCGTTCTTGCACGGCCCAATCGGGCGGAGGGGTTGGTGTGTCGATGGACACGACCGCCTCGGCGGCCACGCTGGATTGAACTGGCGAACCGATAATTGCCGTCAGCAGCAGAAGTAGAGCAAGATGATTGCGAAGCACTGCGGTGTCCCCCTTTTCGAGCCATGCCAATTGGCCAAACCGATTCGACCGCAGTTCCCCGCGGCCACGTGTTTCGAGTTTGGGGGAAACCGCCGACAATTGCAAACCGGCGTCAAAGTAGCCCGCCGCTCCGCGGCAGGGAATTCTTCGCTCCGGTATCGCGTCGCGGCTGACCGGGTTCTCCCGCCGACGGGGCGGCGGGATACCTGAAAGGCTGGCAGACGCTCTTGCGTTGGACGGGCGGGTCGGTTCGACTATAGTGTGGTTGGTGTCGATATCGAACTGGCAGTATTCCTTTTAAACCGTTGCGTATTTATGGATTTTACAGACTTTGATCGCGGACGGCATTTCCAGGAATTGTGGGAATCGGTGCGGATCGAACGGCCCGTGAATTACTCGCTGTTTACGTTCGGCGAATCGGACCTGCCCTACTTCCTCGTCTGCGGTGCGACCGAGAAGGAGGCCACGGTTTCCATAACCCGTGGCGAAGTGAAAGTCACGCGGCCGTCGATTATCACGCCCGACAACGCCCGTGCCGAGTTTCGCAACTTCTTCGAAAACAACGAGGACGAAGGCATCGTTGATTTTCTGCTGGCGCGATCGGCCGCGTTCTCGCATCTCAAGTTCGACAACCACAGCGGACCCGCCCGCATCGTCAGCGATAGCATCGAAGAGGCGGTCGACCGGTTGAATCGGCAACTCGACGGCGAAGACGAAGAGCACGTCGCCATTCTCAGCGCCCCGCCAGAAATGGCCGGCATCGCCGTGCTGCGATACGCATCCGAACGCATCTGGGCCAGCGCCCCCGACAACGTCCAGGAACTACGCGAACGCGGCTTCCTGCCGTAACTGCCGCCTGCGGTTTCGCGGACCCTTAAACGCCTGCACGTCCATCCGTCAACGTCACCCCACAAGCCCGCGCAGGACGTCCATTATCCGGTCGAGATCGTTCTCCACCACAACCGGGCGATTTGCGAACTTGCCGGGGGAAAATGGAGATTCCGCTTTCCCGTAGCCGGTCGTCGATTGTCCCGCGTGGTAGTTGACCGTTGCTGTCGAGTCTTTCAACTGATGCCCGGTCAAAATGCAGACGACGCGATCGCTGGGGGCGATGATTCCCTGCTCGCGCAACAACTTGGCCCCGGCGACGCTTGCGCCGCTGGCCGGTTCGCAACCGAATCCGCCGGCGCCCACTTGCGCTTTGCCATCGAGAATCGCTTCATCGTTCACCTCGCGCACAACACCGTCACAGGCATCGAGTGATCGCAAAGATTTTTTCAGGCTCACCGGCCGATTGATCTCGATGGCGCTGGCAAGCGTCGAAGCGCGGCGATTGTTTGCGTCCATCTCCGAGTAGAATCCGTTGATCGACTCGCCATCGACGCGTCCCTCATTCCAACGCAGGCCCTGCTCTTCATGCAGCTGGTACAGTGTGTTGGCTCCCGCGGCATTGATAACGGCGAGCCGAGGAATGCGGTCGATGAGGCCCAGTTGTTTCAACTCGACAAACGCCTTGCCGAACGCGCTGCAGTTGCCCAGATTTCCGCCCGGCACAACAATCCAGTCGGGCGGTTCCCAATTCAGCCCTTCCAGCACGCGGTACATAATCGTCTTCTGGCCTTCCAGCCGAAACGGATTGACGCTGTTGCAGAGGTAGATGTTCATCGCCGCGCACACTTCGCGGACGCGCATCAACGCATCGTCGAAGTCGCCTTCAATCTGGACGGTGTGGGCGCCATAGTCCAGAGCCTGCGACAGTTTACCGATCGCGATCGCGCCGCTGCCGACAAACACCACAACGTTGAGCAGTTGCGACGTACTGGCGAAGACGGCCAGCGATGCGCTGGTGTTTCCCGTCGATGCGCAGGCGGCGGTTGTCGCCCCGACCATTCGCGCATGTGTGACGGCGGCCGTCATGCCGTTGTCTTTGAAACTTCCCGACGGGTTCAACCCTTCATACTGCAAAAAGAGGCAATCGTCGTTGACTCCCACATACTTCGCCAGCGACTTCGACGGCTGCAAAATGGTTTGCCCCTCGCCAATCGTGACGATTTTGTCTTCGGCCGCGAAGGGCAGCAACTCGCGAAATCGCCAGACTCCGCTGAAATCGAGCGGCCGATTGCGACTGCTCCATCGCGATTCAAAATCGCGCAGCGACTTCGGCGTTTGGGCGCGATCCCAGTCATACTGCACGTCGAGCAATTCGCCGCATTTCGGGCAGGCCGATGCGACTTCATCGACGGAAAGCGTCGCATCACAGTCGGGCGACATGCAGGCCTGGTAGGCAACATCGGTGGCGGTGAGAGGGGAAATCGGCGGCACTCCTGAAATTGCAAAACGTTCACTGACAATGACAGACTCGCGACCATTGTCTCTCAGCGACGAACTTCCCGCAACCGCATTGCGTTTTCATGGCATTCTGCGACGATGCAGGCGGCAACCGTCGTCCCCTTTTCCTCCATTGTCGTGGAGATGGTGTGACTCTTCGACCACTATATTCGACCATTATGCAGCGGACGCTCCCCATCTGGGGAATCCTACGCGGATCCGAATGCTTTCTATACGGGTGTCACATTGCTGTTGGATTTGCGGGTAGTCAATTCAGTGCCACTTTGAAACGGACTCCGATTCCAGAGGACCTTCCATGAAACTTTCTCCCATGTCCACGCTTTGTCTGTTCGCGTTCGCCGTTTCGATCCTGGACGCCCAGTCAGCCGCGGCTGCCGATTGGAGTCGTTTTCGTGGACCGAACGGATCGGGTGTTAGCACCGACACCGCACCGCTGCCGGCGACATTCAGTGAGAAAGAGAACCTGAAATGGAAGCTCAAACTTCCCGGACCGGGGTCATCGTGCCCCATTGTTGTTGGGAATGACGTGTTCATCACCTGCTGGTCGGGATACGGAACGAACCGGCAGAACCCCGGCGAGATGAGCGACCTGAAGCGACATCTGGTTTGCATCGACCGCCGCAATGGCAAGCAGAAATGGTCACGTTCCGTCGATGCCGTTTTGCCGGAAGACCGGTTTGGCGGGATGTTCGCCGAGCATGGTTACGCGACCCACACGCCGGTTTCCGATGGGGAACGTGTCTACGTTTTCTTCGGAGTGTCGGGCGTGGTGGCGTTCGATCTGGACGGCAAGCAACTCTGGCAGAAGAGCGTCGGCACCGATCTCGATCGCCGCCGCTGGGGTTCGTCATCCAGCCCCATTCTCTATAAGAAACTGCTTATTGTTCCGGCGTTGGTGGAGAGTCAGTCGATGGTCGCCTTCGACAAGCTGACCGGCGAAGTGAAATGGAGCAAGAAGGCGGGCGGCTTTGGCAGCACCTGGGGAACACCGACGCTCGTCGATGCACCCGGCGGTCGCCAGGATTTGGTCATCGGCGTCCCCGAGGAAATCTGGGGGTTCAATCCCGACACCGGACGATTCGACTGGTACTGCAAAGGATTGGAATCCGATTCGGTCTGCACCAGCGTTGTGGTCGCCGATGGAATTGTCTACGCCATCGGCGGGCGATCAAGTTCGGTCGCCGTTCGTGCCGGCGGCAAGAACGACGCGAAATCCAACGTGCTGTGGAGCGGTTCAGCCTCGTCGCGAATTTCGACGCCCATTTTTCACAAAGGGCGGCTTTACTGGATCAGCAAGGGCATTGCCAACTGCACCGATGCGAAAACAGGGAAATCATTGGCCCGCGTCCGATTAGGAAGTGGTGAAGCCGCTCCGAGAGACGACAATGCCGGCAATGCCGGTGGTCGCCGACGATTCGGCGGCGGGCGTGGCGGATTTGGCGGACAGGATTACTCGTCACCAGTTGCAGGCGACGGAAAGATTTTCTTCGTCAAACGCGGCGGCGAAGTGCATGTCCTGAAGTTGGACGAAAAACTCGAAAAGCTCGGCACCAATCAACTCGGCGGCAACGGCGAAGACTTCAGTGCGTCGCCGGCAATCAGCAACGGCGAACTCTTCGTCCGCTCCAGCCGCAACTTGTATTGTTTTGGATTGGGCAAGTAATCGATGGTGCCTCGGGCGCGTGATGCACTTTGCTTTTAACGCAAAGATGCAAAGGACCGCAGAGTTTCGCAAAGAAAACAGTAGGAGAATGAAAGAATAGAAGCCTGAAGCGCAAGCGAAGGAGCCAAGCAGTTCGTCTACCGATCAATCTGCTCCTTCGCTTGCGCTTTTTGAAGTTGCGTTATTCATCAACTCAAAGTGATCTCGCCTGAGAAACCCGCGCGCAATCGTAACCCCAAAACTTGCGCTTCAGGCTTCTAGATGAAATCGGCTGGTCGCAATCTCTTACATCTCTCGTCGTTTGTTCTGGCCAGTCAGACAACCGCGGGGGAATTCACAACCGGCCGTTTGCATTCATGCAATTCGGTCAGCAGGTCTTCGTAGCCTTCAACCATTCGCTCGACAGAGTACCCGGCAACCACGCGCTGGCGACCGGCGTTGCCCATCTCTCGCGACTTTTGCGGATCGGTTAGCAACTCGGTGACGCGTGCTGCCATTTCGTCTTCGGCCGTCTTCTCTACCAGATATCCGGAAACGCCGTCGGCGATGGTTTCGGAAATCGATCCAACGCGAGTCGAAACGACCGGCAACCCACAGGCCATCGCTTCCAGTATCGACACCGGACTGGCTTCCATGTCGGACGTGAGCAGAAACAGGTCCAACTCAGAAAGCAGCGCGGGAATGTCGGTTCGCCGCCCAACGAAATGGACGGCTTCGCCGATGCCCAAATCGCGCGCCATCTGTTCGTAGTCCGGAAGTTCCGGCCCAGCTCCCACCAGTAGGAAATGTGTCGTCGGCAATTGTTCGTGAACCGCACGAGCAACGCGCAGAAATCGGCCGTGGTTCTTTTCTTCGCGGATCACTGCCACTAAACCGGCCACCGGCGCATCGGCAGGCAGTCCCAATTCAGCGCGCAGTGTCACGTTGCGTTCCTGCGGTTGGAAGATGTCGATATCGACGCCGTTAGGAATCACGCACACCTTCTCGCGCGGGCAGCCTTCGTGTTCGATGATGTGTTCGCCGTGCTTTTCGGCCACGGCGATGAAGGCATCGGTCATGGGAGCGAGCCGACGATTGACCCACTCGACACGAATCGGCCACCCGGTGGAATGGATGGATGAAACGATAACCGGCACGTTCGCTCGCCACGCCGCCAAACGGCCCCAGAACATCTTGTCCCCACCGGTTCCTACAGTGACGACGGCGTCGATTTTCCGTTCGCGGAACAGATGCGTCAGCCGTTGCCAAACGCGGATGTCGTACTTGTGCGTCATCAGTTGATCGAATACGGGAATCCCTTCGTCAGCCAAGTCTGCGCCCAACGGACCGCGTTCCTTCAAACAACACAATTCGGGCGTGCATCGCGCGCGGTTCATCCGCCGGATGATTTCGACCAGCAGCACTTCTTCGCCCCCCATAGTGAGCGAAGTGTGCACGAACATCACCCGTAAGGGTTCGTCTTCGTGTTGTGAATTCCAATGCTCTTCCATATTACCAACGATCAAAGTGTTTGAAGGGAGCAACGATTTGTGACTGTTCATCAGGCCCTGTTTCGCGACGCAGAGACTTTCTTCATCGCTCGGCGCCATACATCGAGTAACTCCTGCTTTTCATCGGCGTTCAGCAACAGGTTGGTGGATATCGCGAGAGTCGCAACCAATGTCAACAGACCGAGCGACACCCAAGGCCCCATGCTGAATGCCAAGGGCAGTCCGACCACCAACCACGTGCCACGGTGAATCGACATGCCCAGCCAGCGGCTGAATGCCAGAATCATCACCAGCGCGATCAAGTTTGCGATCGTAGTGGCCAGCACTGCACCGTAGAGTCCGTAGCGTGGCAGCAATAGCAGGTTCAAACCGACGTTGGCTATCAAGCCGACCAGGAACGATATGCTTGCCAACCGCGTTCGCTCGGCGCACCACAAATATCGATCGGCAACGTAGGCCATTCCCAGCCAAACGCAGTACGTCAACGTCAACGGCAACACGCTCAATCCGCCATCGTATTTCCCGTCGAAGGCAAAACCGAACAACAACGGTGCGGCCAGCAAAACAACTGTGCCACCAACTGCCAACACGAAGCCAAGCAATTTGACTGTGAGATTCAAACGTTGACCGACCAAATCCCGGCGCCCCGTCTCCCAGTCCTTACTGAGATGCGGCAGGATGACCGTTCCCAGCAGAGCCGACAGCGAAGCAAACAGCAACGGCACCACGCGCGCACTGTGGTAATTGCCAACCAGCACAAGAGCGCCCTCGGCATCCAGGCCGCTGCAATGCACAATCATGTAACGATCGACGATTTCAAAAGTATTGGCCAGCCAGTTGACGACCCAGACACCGGTCGCGAAAGGCAGCACCCGCGTCCACATTGTGCGTTTCGAGAGAGCGTCAAAGTCGCTGGGCAACTGACTCCACGTTCGCCGCAACAGTGGCAGCGAAATGAGTACGGCAATTACGTTCGCAGCCAGAAAACCGAGGACGATACTCGACACATCCAGTCCGCGATACAAAAGCAGCCCCAAACTGATGACCGCAAATGACAGGCTTAAAAGAAACTGCAGCGCGGAATTGAAACGGTAGAGTCTGAGTGATGTGAATAACTCGGCAACGAAATTTCCAGCAGTTACGGCGGCCAGGCAGGCAGCCAGAAGGACGACGAGATGAGTCTGTGACTCGCTGCCGAAGATGAAACGGGCAAGCTGTGGTGCCGCCAGCCACGTTGCCGTTGCACCGACGGCCACCAGTGCGATGGTGACGGCGGTTGCGCGGCGAAGAAATGTTTTCAGCATACCGCGTTGGCGGTAATGTTCGGTGTAGCGACCGAAGCAGCCGGGCAAACCGAACACGATCAACGGAGCTGCGAAGTACAAGAACCCCACCGCCATGTCCCAGCGGCCCAACTCTTCCGGTGTAAGCCAACGGCAAAACAGCACACCCCGCGTAAAGCCAACCAGCCGTTGTACCACCGACATCACCAGCAGAATCACGACGCTGGCTGCCAACGTGTCGGCGCGCAGTTCGGTCGTCGATTCACTGTGCTGGTCGGCAGTGAGTGTGACCGGCGTCATCGTCACACCGCCCCTGCCATCATCGGCTCTGCTTGTTCGAGACTGTACGAGAATCGTTTGATGCGCAGGAGCTTCGACGGATCGACGGTCGTCCAGTTTTTCATTCGCAAATGCGGGCCATCGACGCCCATTCGCTGCAGATGAAACGGATCGCCGCCGGGCCAGTTGTAACCCCCATAGGCCGAAACGACGCAGTCGAAGTCCGATTCATGGCACAATCGAAACACCTCATCGCTCAGATGCTCGTGCTGTCCGAACGGAACTGCAAAGCGGCGCACCGGATAGCCAAGCGCATCCTGCAAGTCATCGCGCGCCGCCACAATTTCGTCGTAACGCTCGTTTGCATCAACGATGCGCCCCAAGTGCGGATGCGTGCGTGTGTGCGCGCCGATTTCGATTCCCGCTGCCGCTGCATCGCGCAGCTGCGCGATCGTATTCGGCTCGAAGTGATTGTCCATCGCCGTATCGTGCTCGAACGTTGTGCCGTGCAATACGTTTTCGGTCGTCACAAAGTACGTGCAGGGAATGTTCTCTTCGATCAGCAACGGCAAAGCGACGTCGCAATTCACGGCGTAGCCGTCATCGAACGTGACAGCAACGCACGGTTTGTCGTTTTGTGGGAGACCAACTCGGCGCTGCGCTTCTTCCAGCGAGACCATCTCGAATCGGTTTTTCAGCCAGCGGATGTCTTTGACAAACGTCTCGGTATGTGTCGTCCAGGAGTTGGCCCAGTCGTAGGCGATGCGGTGAAACAGCACCACCATCACCGGAGCCCGCCCGTTCGCGGCCATCCGCCGGTTGTTCCAGTATCGGTACGGGGATGTCGCCGGGTAATACAGGCCGAGCAGGATTTGCTTCCAGAGGGGCATCGTGCTTTCCTTGATTGAATTATGAAACAAGAACGATGAAGGATGAATGAAAGAGTCCAGCGGTCATCTTCGGACCATATCATTCATCATTCGTCATTCATCGTTTAACCTCTTCACACGCGCCGAAATCGACTCTTGACCCAGCTCTTCAGCCGCTGCTGAATCGTCCACATTTCGTGCCGCAATCGGGACGATGTGGAGTCGCCGGCGACGCGAATGTTGAACGTCTCAACCGGTTCGGCCCGCCAATGAGATTTGTATGGTTCGTCGCCGCGAAGAAAATCAAAGTGCGTGAATCCGTCTTCAATGGCGAATTTCAGTGCGGCCGACGTTCCCAACCAGCCGGGACGTTCGCGTGGAATTGTTGGATCGATGCCGGATTGATAATGGTAGGAAGTCTCCGCACCCGCAAAATCGATTTGGGCTGCCACCGGGCGTCCTTCCAATTCAACCCACTGCAATCGCAATTGCCCGAGATCGGAGAAACGCAAAGCCGCCTCACTGAGGAAACTTCCGAATGCCGGATCTGAAAAGCACCCCGATTCACCGAGGCTTTCCCGTCGCCGCTGATGCAGATCAACCAGGATGTTGAAGCCGTCGCGAACTTCGGCGGCCGAATCCGCTCGACGCGTCACCGCTCGGCCGGTATCGAACTGACGCCGATGCAGTTGCCGCACGCGCTCGCGTCGCGATTTCGACAGGCACTTGGCAGCCATTGCAAAACGGCAACGTGTTCCAATCACCGCAAATCACACGGCGGCTCGAAATGTTCGCGACCGATTCGGGCGATACCGCGCACGGTATTCGCGCAACATTTCCGACAAGGCACTGCATGCGATTAAATCAACCGGCGGTGTCGTCGGGATCATGGCGTATCCCCCCTACCTGAACAATGCCAGTCAGGAACTCGACGGCCGAACCCCGCGCGTACTGCAGCGTTCGACAACCATCGACGACTATGTCGCGCACGTTGATTACGTCGCGAAGACAATCGGTGTCGATCATGTCGGCTTCTCGACCGATGGCTTCCTCGACGGCAGCCACGTTCGCAATCGCAAAGCCGACGGCATTCTGGATAGCCCACAGCGATGGAAAGCCGTCGTTTTGCGACTGCACGCGAAGGGTTACTCGAAGGCCGACCTGAAGAAGATCATGGGTCAAAACTTCCTGCGGGTTTATCGCAGCGTCTTGAAATGATCTTCGCCGTCGTCGCGCACCGATTGTTGGGTCGCGTGGGTGCCGTTCGGTTCGTTAACGATAAACGCCCACCCAGAGCCAACGGCCGTCGGCACCTTTCTGGCAGCCGAAGCCGCAGCGTTTTTCCGGGCCGACAACCCAGCGGTAGTGGCCGCTCCGACCGTCGGCACCGCGGGAACTCAGCCAGCCGTAGAAGGCGCGGTAGGCGCTGTCCTGTCCCCAGGCGATGATCTGCTCGCCGCTGTGCGTTCCGGTCGCTTCGCCACTGTGTTCGAACCGCCCGGTGCGTGCCATCCAGTTCGCATGTCGCTGAGCAATCACGCACAACTTTTCGTCCAGAATCTGTGGAGGCTGGCCGTAAACCTTTCGCACTCGCGTCGATTCGGCCTGCATGGCCTTGATTTTGTGGTGTTCGCTAAGTTGGTTGCCACCGGCGTCCACGAACATCAACGTTGCTGCCACTACTGCTGCCGCGTACTGCATCCTGATTCCCTCGCTTCGTCTTGACTAATTGTGAGTGCCAGCGGCAATTTTCGGTGTCAACACGACACCCGCGGCCGCCTGGCGAGGGGGGATGGTAGCAAGTCATCGGGAGATAGCAAGTTTCCCGCATGAAACCACGGGTAAACCCTCTTTCCCGTAATCCTGGGCGATCGATGTGTGTGCATCCGCGCGTCTTGGCAGCTGTTTCACGCTCCGAGTGCAGCCACCTTGACGACACTTGTCGCGATATCGACACGCATGGGGACGATCACGATTTCAGGGTAAATTCCGTAACGTGTGAAAATTACAATGGTTGTGGCAATATCAAAAAAAGTGGCACAAACTGTGCATTGAGTTGAAGTCAGAATCGAGATGACTTCAATTCTTAACTTCACGAGGGAGGCAAACTGATGAAACGGGCATTGCTTGCGTGTGCTGCGATTGGTGCATTTTCGGTCTTGGGTGCGTCTGCTGCGGAGGCGGGGGGACTTCGAATCAATCTTGGCTTCGGCGGCCACGGAAGCCACTACGGTCACGGTCATCAAAGTTACGGTCGCAGCAACGGTTATAACCGCGTTGGCTACAACCGCGTTGGCTACAACAACGGTTACTTCGGCAACAGCCGCTACAACTCTTACCGCCCCAGCTACTTCAATCGTTCCTACTACCACGACACCAGCCACTACGACTACCACCCCGGCGAATTTGTCCCACACGGCAATCACTATCATTACCAGCCGGGGCATTACGACTACCACCGCACGGGCCATTGGCACCGTTAATCTGTGGTCCTCGCGAATCGCATGCGTGGTTTTCACAAAGAAGCCTTTTTTGGGGAGAACTTTCAATGATGAAAGTCAGCAGCCTGTTTCTAATAGCGGCAATGGTGGTCTCGGTTTGCCCGACGGCAAAGGCGCAATCTCAATATCGATCAGATCGCACGACGTTCGCAGCCCGCAGACACATGGACGTTTTGGCCGACCGGCTTTGGAAAGATGCCAACACGGTCTGCTGGGAAATGTACCGCCACTACAGCCACAATCGTGAATTCCAAGAGACTTATCGCGAGATGTACCGGGTGATGAAAGACGCCCAACACATCCACGATCTCGTCCACGAAGGCGCTCATCACGGCCGTCACGATGTCGATCATATTGCCAGCGATCTGCACGAGATCGACAAACTGTTTCACCATATCGAAGGTGATATTCGCGGCTGGAGTTCATCTTACCGTGGACACTCCGCACACTACGGCTCTGGCCACGGCGACTACGGCCACGCAGTGCACGGTCGCGAATACGGCGACGCCTTGACTCGCAAGATGCGCTACGTCGAGCAGACACTGCATCACCTGATGGCCGACTACGGTGTGAAGAGCCAGTTAGTCGAGCAGGAACCTCACTCAGCACCTCCTCCTCCCGCCGGTCTCCCGCCGGCCGCAAATGGCGGCGTCGCCCCCTTTCGGACACCGACCAACTAATGATCGTTCGCCAAAGACCACCGGTGGGATTGTCCCTTCGGTGGCTTTATTGCTTGTGACCGACTCACGAGTGGGTGGCTGGGGTCGAAGCGACGTTTTCGGAGCGCAGCCCCCAGACGAGTGCTTCATTCACGACACCGACTTACGGCCGGCGCGCGATTTCAACCACACGATCAACCGGCGTTTCCACTTGTTGCCGATGCCCGTCGGGCCAACGGATTTCCAGTTTCACGGGATCAGTGTGTGAGCCAAGGCCGAAATGCAGCGTGAGATCGTTTTGATTTCCCTGTCCGGTCGCGCCTTCTACCTGCCGTGTTAGTGTCTTGCCGCCAAGTGCGATTCGAACCTGCGCGCCGATTGCGGTCGAGTTGACTTTCCCGTCACCCTGCAGCCGTACTTTCAACCAGTGATTGTTCCCGCCCGGATTACGGAATAGCCGGCCGCCGGTGATGAGGTCGGGAAAGCCGTCGTTGTCGAAGTCGGCCCAGGCGGCCTGATAGGTTGTCGGCACATCGACCTTGGCAGGCTGGCTGACCTCGGTAAATTTCCAGTCACCAGCGTTGCGGTACAGCACACTCTTGTCGCCAGCGTAAACTGTCGTAAAAAACAGGTCGAGCAATCCGTCGTTGTCGAAATCCGCCAGCGCGGGCGATGCGTAGGATTCCTGCCAGCGCAACTTGGCGACGGCCGATTTGTCTTCAAAGTGAAACTTGCCTTTCGGCCCGAGGTTCTTGAGGAACTTGGACCGGTCCTGGTAAGCGGGCGGGTGACTGAAGTTGCCGACGAACAGGTCGAGATGTCCGTCGTTGTCGAAATCTCCCCATGCCGAACCGATGGTGTGACCCCACGCGCCAAGACGGCCGTCACCCGCAGTGCCGAATTCACCGGCGACATCTTTGAAGCGGCCTTTGCCGTCGTTCTGCCAGAGCTGGTTGGGTTGCAGGCGGTAGTTCGAGACATAAAGGTCGAGGTCGCCGTCTTCGTCGAAGTCGGCCGCCGTGATGCCGCGCGATCTCAGCACGCGCTTTTGCCGCCACTTTTCGACGAAGCCTTCCGTCTTTGTGTTGAACCAAATACGGTCGGGGAATTCTTCGGCCGGCCAGACTTCATAGCCGCCGACATACAAATCGAGCAAGCCGTCGCCGTCGAAATCGCCCCACGTTGCTCCCAGACTGACTTTCGGTTTCGTCGGCAGTGAACGACCGGAATCGGCAAAGCCTTTGCCTTCCAAATTGCGATACAGCTTCCCGCTCGCCCAGCTGAACAGATCAAGCCAGCCGTCGTTGTCGAAGTCGCCCCAGATGCTGGCCCCGCTCAGCGGCTGGTCTTTGACGAGGGCAAACCGCTTCCCCCCATCGTTTCGCCAAAGCTGCCCGCCGACGTAGAGATCGACCCAACCATCGCGATCGAAATCCCCCCACGCCGCCGCGCTTCCGGAAAGCCCGTTGAGCTTCAGTTGCTGTGTGACATCCTGAAACGGCTCCGCCGCGCACGCAAACTGGGCCGTCGCACACATGAATAGGCACCAGCAGTATCTCATGGCGTTCTCCATGTTTGGCGGTTGCGTGCGCTGGTTGCCACTTGGTGACGAATCCTACGGCACGCGAAAACTCGGATGTTCCGCTCGTCCTGCGGCGTTGATGTATGCCAGTAAATCGAGAATCTGCTGTTCGGTCAGATGATCGAGCAGGTTGTTGGGCATGGGTGAAACGGGCGAGGACTTGTGTAACTCGACCGCCGACTTGGTGAATTCAACGAACTCGGTTGGTTTGAGCGGGTCGGCTAAAATTCGTAGCGACGGTGATCGGTAATCGCCTCCGGCAACGAGACGGCCGGTGATCGTTCGGCCGTCTTTGAGGACGAAGATTTCGTTGCGATACTTTTCCGCAACAACGCGCGACGGATCAAGTATGGAAACAAGTACGTCTGCCGGCCGGAACCGAGCGGAAACCGCGCTCAGGTCGGGGCCGATGACACCTCCGCGGTTGCCAACGCGGTGACAGGCGATACATTTCGCCGCCGCGAACATGCGTTGGCCGTTAACGAAGTTGCGACCGCTTTTGAGTTTGTTGAGCGATTCGGACAAGTCGGCCGTTGCCCACTTTCGTACGAACGGCTGTTGCTCGATGGGGATTTCCGCGAGCCACGGTTCGGCAGTCGCCCGCAACAATTTCTCATACGGCTTGCGTTCGGCTGCGGACAGCGATGCCAGCGCTTCGGTTTCGATCAATCGTCGAAACGTCGGCATGCCGTCGCCACCAACGAACTCATCGAATCGGCGCAGATTTTCAAAGTACGTCCGACGCGCTTCCGGAGTCCAACCGGTTTTGACGTTCCTCAATACGAAGAGGTAATGCATTCGCTCCTGTTGGCTTTCGGCCTGCTGCAGCAGCGGAATTGTTCGCTTGACGAAGAGCGGCGCGTCGAGGCGTTTCAACAGCAGGCTCAGTCGCCGATTCACCTCAGGCGACATGCGCGGGTAGTGCCGGACGAGGTGACGGATGATTGATTTGTGATACATGTCCCATCCTTCGATGGTTGGCAGGCAGCGCTCGTAAATGAACAGCACTGCCAACTTTTGCCGATCAGCAAGTCGATCGAATGACAAACCATACAACCGCTCGATAATCGATGCGTGTGCATCGGAGGGGCCGACTCGTACCAAAGCGAGCAGCGAATTGAGCGACGTCCAAACGGGTTCGGCGGCGATGGCCCGTTGCTGCCATTGCGAGACCGGCTGCCATTCGACGGCAACGCGCGCGGCGTGGCGAATCCACGGATCATCGCTACCCAAGTGTGGCCATGCTTGGGCGATTGCATCGGAGTCACGACGGCCGTGGAATGCTTCGAGGCTTTGACGCTGTTTTCTTGCGTTGGCTGCGTGTTTGTCTCGCTCACGTTGTTGCCGTGTTAATGCGCGAGGTTGAACTGCTGGCCCGGTGTAGCGAACGCGATAGAGTGCCGACTGCGTTCCGCGACCGCCGGTGACAAAATACATTGCGCCGTCCGGCCCGAATTCGATGTCGGTGACATTGGCCGGCCGGCCGCGTACGAACGATTCGGCTTTGGCGGCGTAGCTCGATCCGCGCGGTGACAGATGAACCGCCAGAATACGACCGTAGGCCCAATCGAGGACGAACAAAGCGTTCCGATACGGGGCCGGGAAATTGCTGCCCGCGCCGAATGCGACTGCCGTCGGCGATCCTTTGCCAATGTCGAGTGTGGGCTGAGGGATGTCTGCTCGGTCGGGAACGTAGGGAGGCCACCGCTTGGTCACCCGCCGCCAGCCGAAGTCGGACCCCGAGATCAAATGATCGACGCGCGTCGGCCGATACCACGGCGCTCCCATGTCGTATTCGGCATCGGCATCGTAAGTGAATGGTTCGCCGCCGGTGTTGAACGCGATACCAAACGGATTCCGAAGTCCACGGACCACGATCTCCCAATTCTTTCCGTCTTTGTCGGTTCTGGCGAGAAAGCCACTTTGGGTTGTCTCCGCCGACGTCGGAAGTGCCAACGATTTTGGCAGGTGCTTGGCATCCTCTGGTTCAATGACAGAATCGCCGAAGATTGCGTAGATCATTTCATCGGGACCCAGCACAAGCTGGTTGCGGCCGTGTCCGACGCCGCCGTCAAAAGTCTTCAACAGTCGAACTTCGTCAAATTCATCGTCGCGGTTTGTGTCGCGCAGGCGGTAGAGTCCCTTGTCGTTGTTTGCCATCGCGTAAAGACTACCGTGCGCGAAGAGCAGGCCGCGACACTCGCGGAGTTTCTCGTTGATGGTTTCGACGCGTAATTGCTCTGTACGGGATTTCGGCAGCGTGAATCGCAGCAGTCCCTGTTTCTCCTTCGCAACGACGAGACGGCCTTTGGGATCGAACGACATGGCGACCCACGAATCTTCGCCCTGCTTTGCCGATCGCAACAACTCGATTTCGAAACCGGGCAGAAGTTGAAATGTTGCCGGGTCGGTTCCAGCGTCAGTCCCCTCGGCCTGCTTCCATTGCGTGTAGTCGTCGAGCGGCCTGACTGTGACGGTGTCGGTACTCTCGCCCCACGGAAAGCGGGCGACGCGTCCAAGCGTCGTGACGGGTAGCAGTTTTGCGTTTTCGAGTGACGGCCATTCCAGGCGGTCGCCGTCAATAGTAACGGATCGCCAACGGCTGTCGGTGACAATGGTTCGCTTCCGACCGTCTTCAAACTCGATATCGAGCCGCAGAAAAACCGCCGCCGGACCATCAACACTTCGGCAACAAACGCCGACCGCGTTCTTCCCCGGTTTCAATTGCTCAGCGACGTCGGCTTCGAATCGCGTGCCGAATGGTTCACGACTGCCGACGCGATGACCGTTCATATAGACGACCGCGTGAGCGTAGTCGACCACGCCGCGCAGCCGCGCACTGCGAACGCGACCTGTCACCTCGAACGTCGTGAACAGACACGTCTGCTGAGCGGCGGTTCGGTCCGGCGATGCCCAGATCCACTCGGGCGAAGCCGCCTCGTTGGCAGCTATGCCAACTTGTGTCGTGCACAACGTCACGATTCCAAACAAACAACCAAGCTGTCGAGACATGTGATTACAACCCGTCGTCAGAGGAGAGAAGCGACCATCAATACAGATTCGAAATCTGTTCGGTTTCCAATTCACAAATCTTACCAGTCCTTCCTGCCGATAGACACAGTTCAACTAAAGCATCATGATAGGCGTTCCGGCTGAGGCCGCTGCAACACACAATTTCCGTGTCTTGAAAGAAGCATCATGAAACGACAACGACTGACTTCACTGTCCTGCGTCATGCTGGGTTCTCTTCTCACTTCTCAACTGGCTGTTGCAGGCGATGTCGAGCCGCTCTCGAAACTGCAGCTGATGGACGTGTTTGAATTGGAGTACGCGGCCGATCCGCGAATCTCGCCCGATGGCAAACGCGTTGCCTATCTTCGGACCGGCATGGACATCATGCAGGATCAGCGGCAGTCGAAGTTATGGATGGTGAATGTTGACGGCTCGGCGCATCGGCCGCTTGTCGCGCCGGACAAGGGAAGTATTTCGCACCCACGCTGGTCGCCGGATGGTACCCGCATCGCTTATGTCACCAATGTTACCGATAACGGGCCGGCGCAGGTTTATTGCCTGTGGCCAGAAACTGGGCAGATTGTTCGACTGACGCAACTTCCGGCCGGGCCTGGCCATCTCACGTGGTCGCCCGACGGCAAGTCAATCGCGTTGACCATGTTGGTGGAAGAATCGGCGGAACCGTTCGTCAAACTGCCGGCTGCACCAAAGGGCGCGAAATGGGCCGCCCCGCCGAAAGTCATTCGCAAGGTTCTCTATCGAAGCGACGGCAGCGGGTACGTCGCCGACGGATTTCGGCACGTGTTCGTTGTTCCGGCAGAGGGGGGAACTCCGAAACAACTTACCAACGGCAACTTCCACCACAACGGGCCCCTTTCCTGGTCGCCCGACAGCGATGCCGTGTTCTTCTCCGCCAATCGCAACGCGAACTGGGAATATGAGCCGCGCGAATCGGAACTGTTTCGCGCCTCGGTGTCCGATGGAACGACCAAGCAACTGACGGATCGGAAAGGGCCGGACCAATCTCCGGTTGTCTCATCTGACGGACAAATGATCGCCTGGCTTGGGTTCGATGATCGCCGGTTGAGCTACCAGGTGACAAAACTGTATGTCATGAACCTCGATGGAGAACAGCGTCGGGTCGTTGCATCGCGTTTCGACCGTGACATCTCCTCGCCCGTCTGGAGTCGTGACGGCAAGGGGCTTTACTTTCAATACACCGACGCCGGCACGACCAATATTGGTTTTGTGTCGCTTGACGGAAAAGTCTCGACGCTGGCCCGCCACGTCGGCGGCGTCACCATTGGCCGGCCTTATGCCAGCGGATCATTCTCCACCGATGGGCAAGGCAATTTTGCCTACACGCATTCGCAACCCAATCATCCTGCGGATGTGGCCTTCGGCTCGAAGAGTTCCGATAAGGTCCGTCGCCTCACGCGGCTGAATGAAGACCTCTTCAGCCAGCGGCAAATGGCATCGACCGAAGAGTTCACGTTCAAGTCTCAATCCGATGGACGCCGTATTCAGGGGTGGATCGTCAAACCGCCCGCGTTCGATCCCGCCACAAAGTACCCGCTGATTCTCGAAATCCACGGCGGCCCGTTCGCCAACTACGGCGATCGATTCTCGGCTGAAATGCAGTATTACGCGGCGGCTGGTTACGTTGTGGTCTACATCAACCCGCGCGGCAGCACCAGTTACGGGCAGGAATTCGCCAACTTGATTCACCATGCCTATCCAGGCCCCGACTACGACGACCTGATGGAGGGTGTCGATGCGGTGATCGAGCGTGGTTACATCGACTCGAAGAACCTGTTTGTCACCGGGGGAAGCGGCGGCGGTGTTCTGACAGCGTGGATCGTCGGCAAGACCGATCGATTCCGCGCGGCCGTTGCGGCCAAACCGGTCATCAACTGGTACAGCTTTGTGCTCACATCCGACGGCTATCCCTTCTTCAATCGCTACTGGTTTCCCGGCGAACCGTGGAAGAATGCCGAACACTATCTTCGTCGCTCGCCGATTTCGCTCGTCGGCAATGTGACAACGCCGACGATGTTGATGACGGGCGAAGACGATCACCGCACGCCGATTTCCGAATCGGAGCAGTTCTACCAGGCATTGAAACTGCGCAAAGTGGAAACGGTGTTGGTCCGTGTGCCGGGCGCATCACACGCCATCATCAAACGTCCCAGCCGACTCATCGCCAAGGTGCAGCACATTCTCAAGTGGTTTGAAATGCACCGTGAAACCAAACCGGGCAGGTGATAAGGCTGGCGCCACTCGACCGTGCCACTCCGCGCGTTTGCAGGTTGGGTTGTTCGTTTTTTATACTGCCGATGGTTGCTTGGCGAAGCGGCCCACGGTGTGACGGACGGCGAAACGGATTGGCAACCAGAGAGACGGCAACAGATGAGTGACAGCGAGAACGGCGAACCGTATTACGTCGGCATCGACGTCGGCGGCACGAATGTGAAGGTGGGGATTGTCGATGACTCCGGCCATTCACATGCGACCGCCAGTGTGCCGACCGAAGCGGAACGTAACTTCGACGTCGGGTTGGCGAACATCGAACGGGCGGTGCAATTGGCGTTGGCGAAAACGGCATTCTCGCTTGACGGCGCCCGTGCCATCGGACTGGCAACTCCCGGTCCGATGGATCTACCATCCGGTATGCTGCTCGACCCGGCCAATCTGCCCGGTTGGCACGACATTCCAATTCGTCAGCGAGTGAGCGAACGGTTTTCCAAACCAACGGTTTTGCAAAACGACGCGAACGCGGCGGCCTACGGCGAATTCTGGATGGGAGCCGCGCGGAACGCGCACAGCCTCGTCTTTTGGACGTTGGGGACAGGAATTGGCTGTGGAATTATCATCGGCGATTCCATTGTCACCGGCGAGCATTCGCACGGTTCCGAATGCGGTCACGTCATCATCGAAATGGACGGGGGGCGACGTTGCGACACCGGCCAGTACGGAACGCTGGAAGCCTACGCGAGTGCCAAATCACTCGTCCGCCGTTGCCGGGAAGCGCTCGATGCGGGGCGTGCATCATCGCTGAGTGCGCGAATTGCCGACAAGCAGAAACTGACTCCCCTGCTCATCGCCGAAGCGGCGGAGGCCGGCGACGAACTGGCGGATGAATTGATTATCGAGACCGCTCGCTTTCTGGGAATTGGTACAACGACGGTGATGCATACCATCGATCCTGCGATGGTGTTGTTCGGCGGCGCGATGACATTCGGCCGCAACGAGACGGCAGTCGGTCGCCGGTTTCTGCAGCGGATTAAAGACGAAGTTCAGACCCGTGCGTTTCCCGTTTCTGCCGCAAAGACGGTAATCGATTACGCATCGCTGGGAAGCACTGCCGGCTACATCGGCGCCGCAGGATGTGCGCGTTTGAAGTTCGGCGATGCAAAGTAGTATATTTTCAAGGCTCCGCTGACGGGTGCCACTGGCGTGTCGCCAGTGCTAACCGCGCTGCACTGGCGACACGCCAGTGGCACCCAATTCGAAAATCGAGCGTCTACGTTGGAACAAAGGAACTCACCATGCGGATTGCCGTGGCCGAATTGGCACAGGAAACGGATTCGTTCTCCCCGGTTCTTGCGGGACTTGCTGATTTTGAAACCTACGGGTTGTTTTACGGCGAGGACGTCATCCAGCGGATGCAGGGGGCCGGACCGATCGGTGGGTTTCTCGATGTCGTGGCCGAACGGACGGACAATGTTGAACTTGTGCCATTGCTGCGCGGGTGGGCCAGTGCCGGGGGACCGATTTGCGATGAGACGTTTTCGCAACTCCGCGGCGAGTTGCTTGATCGACTGCGTGCGGCCGGCAAATTGGATGCCGTGTTCCTTTCTTTGCATGGTGCGGCTTCATCGGTTTCGGAAGACGACGTGGAAGGGGCTGTGCTTGAGGATGTTCGCCGCGTCGTGGGCAATTCGGTACCAATTGCCGTTCCGCTGGATCATCATGCGAGCGTGACTCGGCGAATGGTGCAGAACGCCGATTTGTTGGTCGGCCATGAAACACAACCTCACGATCCCCCCGCAACGGGACGCAAGACGGCGCGGCTGATGTTTCAGATGTTGGCCGGTGAAATCAGTCCCGTGATGGCGTGGCAGCGGATTCCGTTGATTACGCCGCAGGACCAGTTTCTCACGTCGGGCGGACCGATGAAGGAATGGTTCGATTTGGCGCGGGAGTTGGAGAACCGTCCCGGCGTGCTTGATGTCTCGCCGTATCCTATGCAGCCGTGGCTCGACGTTGCCGAAGGCGGGTGGGCCGTCGTCGTTCATACCGACGGTGACCCCGAATTGGCGCGTGAGGTTGCCGCCGAGATCTCGGCACGTGCTTGGGATCTGCGTGAGGAGTTTTGGAAGTCGGGACGCGTCCCGGTGGCAGAAGCAGTTCGCAGCGCAGTGGCAGCCGATGATGGACTCGTCATTCTTTCGGACACGGGCGATTCGGTTTACGGCGGTGCGCCGGGTGATAACACGACGCTGTTGCGGGAACTGTTGGAACAACAGGTTCCCTGTCTTTCACTCGTGCCGGTTGTCGATGCCGCCGCGGTTGCGGTCGCCTTCGATGCCGGCGTCCCGTCCACTGTGACGCTGAACATCGGCGGGCAACTTGATTCCATCTTCAGCAGCCCGGTGGAAGTGACCGGGCGCGTGGTGTCCCTTTCCGAGAATGTGACGACCGACATTCCCGGGCGCGGCGTTTGTAATCTCGGGCGGACGGCGCTGATTGAATGCGGAGCCGTGCGAATTGTGCTGCTCGATCACCGTAGCTTCGGCGTGAATCACCCGCTGCTGTATGCCCATCTGGGAATCGACGTGGCGGCTGCCAAACTGGTGGTGGTCAAAACGGCTAGCAACTTTCAGTTCTTTTCCCAGTGGCGAAAGCAAATGATCCGCGTGGATACGCCGGGGACAACGCAGTCGAATCTATCGGAGTTCAATTGGCAACGATTGCCTCGACCGATTTTTCCGTTTGATGAATTGCCGAGTTGGAGTCCTGAACCGGAGGTGGTTGTGTGATGGACGTTCGGTCCGACGGGGTGCAACGCGTCGGCTTTTGGGGGCGATGACGGGAAAGGTGGAGGATTGCGGCGGGATTGGCCGACTTTAGGAAGAGAGCGTGTTTTTCGTTTTCTTTTCTGGAATTCGGCGCGATGCCTCCTCGGAAACGGCCTCCCAAACGTAGCGGTTCGACCGCCGTTGTCCCCACGACACCGGCGGCGCACCTGGAGTCGTATCTGCATTATCTCGACGCCGAATGCGGGATGGCGACCAATACCGTGCGGGCCTACCGCTGCGACCTGAAACAGTTTTTCGAGTGGTATCGAAAACATGGGCCCAGCTCGCTGAAGGATGTCGATTTGCAGCTGCTGTCGGCCTATCTGAAACATCTGCACGGTCGGCAGTTGGCACCAACATCGGTCGCGCGGCAACTTGTGTCATTAAAAATGTTCTTTCGGTTCCTCGTGCTGGAAGGCATTTTGACCGAGAGTGCGGTCGAGCTGCTTTCTTCACCGAAGTTGTGGCAACGATTGCCGAAGGTCCTCAGCCCGGAAATGGTGGATCGGCTACTCGATGCGCCGACGGCGGATGACCGGTATCCACTGCGCGACCGGGCGTTGTTGGTACTGCTGTATGCAACGGGCTGCCGGGCTTCGGAGTTGTCGAACATGCGGATGCGGGACGTGCGGCTGGATGAGAGTTTTTGCCGCTGCATCGGGAAGGGCGATAAAGAACGACTCGTCTCGCTGAACCCGGTTGCCGTCCATGCGCTCGAATCCTACCTGGAACACGAACGCCCGCTGCTATCCAATCGCGATGGATCGGACTGTCTGTTCCTCACACGGCGCGGCAACGGCCTTTCGCGGGTGATGGTCTGGAAACTGGTGAAGAAATACGCGGCCCGAATTGGTGCCAGCGAACGGGTCAGTCCGCACACGTTGCGACACAGTTTCGCCACGCACATGCTCGCCGGCGGCGCAGAGATTCGCGCCCTGCAGGAAATGCTCGGCCATGCCAGCATCCGCACCACGCAGGTTTACACACACGTGGAACACAGCCGGCTGAAAGCGGTGCACGAGCGGCATCATCCGCGCGGGTGAATTGAGAGGGGGAGTATTGAGTGGCGGGAGAGGGGGAGTAAGTGAGGGTTGTAGCTGCGCAGGCTGTTTCTCACCCTTTCCTAATCTCACTTACGCTCCGTCGTTTTTCCGGGCCGGGACGAATTCGATGGGTGTTTCGTAGCGCACCAATCGGCCGGTATTGGGGTCGAGGCGGCCGCTGGCGGCGCCGACGGCATTCATCAGGTGTTCGTAATCCAGGTGGTAGTCGCTGTCGATCTTGATGGCCGTGTTCTCTGTCGAGAGCTGCGGCCGGCCGACGAGTGCGTACAGTTCGTGACTCATGTAACCCCACAACTATGCCGACTGCGTCGGCAACTACTGCGACGCCGTTCTGAGCGGTGAGATCGTCACAGCCTGCTGGCACAGTTCGGGCTGACGCCGAAGTCAAAACGCGGGCTGGCTGCGAGTGATCCGGTTGGTGCGGTCGATCCGCTGGATGCATTGGGACAAATTGCCTAAGAATCAACCGGCTGAGATTGCGATGTTTCAGATTTCGGAAGTGCACGAAGCTCCTGCATTTAACGGTCGGCGGAGTTTTTTGGTGGATGTCCATTCTGCAAAACAGATGCTGGCGCAGATTCGAGAATTTGGTAAGACTCCGGCATGGACAGGGTGCCGGAGATGGAACTCGATCGGGATCAGTTGATCTCGCTTGTCATGCA
>Ga0114993_10000806_pt1 | contig 36368 bp, 33 predicted proteins | sample ArcticOcean_MG_C_FD_87042 | JGI IMG/M metagenome (GOLD analysis project Ga0114993, IMG submission 87042) | Marine microbial communities from western Arctic Ocean - ArcticOcean_MG_CB2_150 | ecosystem: Environmental > Aquatic > Marine > Oceanic | place: Arctic Ocean: Canada Basin | collected...
AATCCTGGATGTTTTTTGCATGTTAGTTTTCTGGGCTTTGCATTGTTACTTCATACGAGTAGTGGTGATTTTCATGCCAACTCTTTGAAGATCCCCAATAACCTTTAAAAACAATGACTTAATGGGAATTTTTTGCTCGATCAACGTCCATGCTTCGGCTATACTTACTGCCAGCGCGCGTCGCGTCACTGACCTTGTGTGACACCATCACACCTAAAGCGTTTATTCGCGAAGACTTTAAGGTGGGTTTAAGTAATGTAATCCTGGCGGCCATCAGGACCGCCTGTGGCTCAAATAAGAAGGCAAAACGCTATTAACGCAATGACAAATGAAACATCCACGACCTTCTTTGAACGTTTGCTGAAACGCCAGAAGTCAATCGGGTCAAAGCTTTGCATTGGCCTGGATCCGGACCTGAGCCGTATCCCCAAGGCCTGTAAACAGTCTTCTCAGCCAATATTTGAGTTTAATAAGGCGATTATCGATGCCACGCTCGATCTGGCTTCTTGCTATAAACCACAAATCGCCCATTACGCCAGCGAAGCAGCCGAAGACGAGTTACTCGCCACGATTGAATACGCGAAAAGTCACCATGTGCCGGTACTGCTTGATGCCAAGCGCGGCGATGTTGGCAGCACCGCAGAGATGTACGCCCGGGAAGTGTTTGAAAGATACGCGGCTGATGCAACCACGGTGAATCCTTATCTAGGTAAAGATTCGATGGATCCCTACCTGGACTATACCGACAGGGGTGTGTTCATTCTTTGCAGAACGTCAAACCCCGGTGGCAGTGACCTGCAGAATCTTGTGCTGGAAGGCGGTCAGACACTTTATGAGCACGTCGCCAGGCAAGCCCGCGATCACTGGAACACCAATAACAACGTCGGACTGGTGGTCGGTGCGACGAGACCAGAGGAACTCCGGCAGATACGTAAAATTTGCGGCGATATGACGTTTTTACTACCCGGCGTAGGTGCCCAGGGTGCCGATGTGAAACAAATGGTGGGTGCAGGGGAGGGCGGCGGTATGCTGGTTTCTTCTTCGCGCGCGATCCTTTATGCGGGCGAGGGCGAAGACTTCGCCGAAAAAGCCAGGGAAGTTGCACTGGAAACCAGGAATGAAGTAAATCGGCACAGCAACTAATCCAGGAAATCTGAAGGGAGTCAGCCAAATGAAAAATCTGTTACTTCTCGTAATCTGCTTAACGACCTCGGTTCATGTGCTTGCAGGATGGGTGATTGACCCGGAAGGATCCTATGTCGGTTTCGCCTCAGTGAAAAATGACCTTCTCGCTGAGAATCACAGCTTTACGCTGATTACAGGCACCATAGAAGATTCAGGTGACGCAAACATTGTCATTGCGCTGGCGAGTGTGGAAACACTGATACCTATCCGAAATGAGCGGATGCAGGCAATACTGTTTGAGGTAGCGCAGTATCCCGACGTGACCGTCACCGCCAACCTTGATCTGGATGAATTCACCAGTCTTAGGCTGGGCGAAAGCAGGACAGACACCATACTCCTTGGCGTCAACCTTCACGGAACGGATGTATCAAAAAACGTGCTGGTTAAGGTGACGCGGAGTTCAAACAACGCTTATGAAGTCACCAGCCTTGGCCCGATTGTTATCCATGCGTCACAGTTTGCTTTGTCAGATGGTCTGGAATCGCTCAGAAAGGTTGCAGGTCTGCAATCAATAGACCTGATGGTGCCTGTCACCTTTGATTTGAGACTGGTAAAGATCGAGCCGAAAAGCTGACGCTTACAGGTCGATATCGAAATCTGCCCAGATTGGACAATGATCCGAAGGCTTGTCCATAGACCTGATGTCATAGTCGATGCCGGAATCCTTTGAGGATCCAAGCGCACCTGTTGAAGCCATAATCAGGTCAATACGGAGCCCTCTTTTAGGTTCCCGCTCGAACCCTCGACTACGGTAATCAAACCAGCTGAACAGGTCATCGACATCTGGATAGTGATGTCGGTAGACATCATGTAAACCCCAGCCCTTTAGCTGCTCAACCCATTCTCGCTCCTCCGGCAGGAAACTGGTTTTTCCATCCCGAAGCCAGCGCTTGGCATTGTCCGGACCAATCCCAATATCCTGGTCAACAGTCGCAACGTTCATGTCTCCAATAACAAACAGCAGTTCATCTGGATCATATGATTTTTCGAGGTCAGCCTGCAGATCTGAATAGAATTTCACTTTTGCAGGAAACTTTGTCGGGTGCTTTCGGCTTTCGCCCTGGGGAAAATAGCCATTGATGACCGATAGGGGGCGGCCGTCTTTCGTGGTGAATGTGGCTTTAATCAGACGTTTCTGGCTGTCTTCATCGTCAGTAACGAATCCTTTTCTGATGTCGGTTGCTTCGGACCGATAAAGAAGGGCCACACCGTAGTGGGTCTTCTGGCCATGGAAAGCGACGTCGTATCCCAGGTCGTTTATTTCCTCAACAGGAAAGTCTTCATCGGTTACCTTGGTTTCCTGCAAGCCTATAATAGCGGGGTTATGTTTTTTGATAACAGCTTGCAGCTGATTAAGCCGCACGCGAATGCTGTTCACATTAAAAGAAACGATTTTGATAGCGTTACCTGCTGGTTTCGTGGAGGTCGATGGTCGTGACCCTGGAGTCTTTCCTGAAAGTGAGTTCAAACACCAGCCCCTCAGAGGCTATATAGGATCCGATCACACTGTTCCTGGATTTAAAAAACTTTGCTGATTCTATCGCGATCTCGTCCAGTTCTGAATCGGTGCGCTCCGGATCATGGTGGTACATCGCCAGGTTTTTAACCTGAGCATCGACTGCGAGTTGGCGCACCTGGGATATCAGGGAATGCCCCCAGCCGTGTTTGGCAGGCAGGTCCTTTTCGGTGTACTGCGCGTCATGAATCAACAGATCTACACCCTTACAAAAGTCTACCCACTCGGCATACGTTGTCTGGGGCGCTGCCAGTGGGTCTAGTTCATTGTCGGTGATGTAGGCGATGGAGACGCCATCTTCTTCGATCCGGTAGGCGTCTCCGCCTCCCGGATGATTTAGCGGCGCTCTGGTCGTCTGAAACGATTGCGTATCAAGGTATTCATCAACCTGACACACCGTTGTGATCTTTGACGGTAAATCCTCCGAGCGAACCGGGAAGGTCGAACCATCCATTTGTTCAAGTATGGCTTTGAGTGAAACCTCGTTGCTGTCGATACTCTGGCAAATCCTGATCTCGCGATCTGGTTGATAGATTGGTGCAAAGAACGGGTAACCCTGAATATGATCCCAATGACCGTGACTAAGAAGAAGGAGGAGGGGCTCATCATTTTGAACCATCCTCATGCCCAGTTCGCGAATACCGGTGCCTGCATCAAAGATGATGTTGTTGCCGTCGTTCAGGCGTACATGCACGCAGGACGTGTTGCCGCCATACTTTATTGTTCTAGGGCCAGGTGCGGCGATAGAACCGCGGACCCCATAGAAGGTGACTAACATGCCATCCGCTAGCTTCGTTTACCTGTAACAAGGTCTCGAAACTTATCCAGAAGTGTCTCATATTTATAATCTGTGAACTCCCCAGCGTCGAAGTACATACCATGCTCCTGGCAGGCTTCGTACCAGATATGGGATTGCTTGGGATCTGCAATCTTATCCATTTTCTTGCCACATCTAGGACAATCAACGTCTACGATTTTGTTGAATTCCTTGCCCATTTCAGGGTCGCCACTGTCCACGAACTCGGACATCCACTTGCCCTTTAATACCTCAGCTTCACCAACGTCGAACCAGATTCCTTTACAATTGGAGCAACGATCTACAGTCATATTACGACCGTAGGTGACTTCTTCCATGTTCGCTTGGCACTTCGGACATTCCATAATGGTACTACCTTATTTAGCTATTGTTCTATTGTTCTATTGTTCTATTGTTCTAGATTGGATTCAAAGGGCCGTAATGGCCCTGTTGCGCAAAGTATACTGAAGGTCTATCGAAGATGCATGTTGATTATGACCGCTGGTACCGGGTGTTGCACTACAAGTAACCCAGACACGGCACCCCCCTATATAAGTAGCGCAATGATGTGGTGATTCAAACTCTCCTGTTCCTGCTACCCAACAGTGTAGTTTTTCCATATGGTAAGCATTAGTCCCCCGGCAAGATTTTGAATAAGATCAAAGGAGGCTAAATTAGTGTGAACTAACAAAGCCATACTTTCCAAGGTCATACCCACTTTTTGAGCGGGTTCCTGATATTCAGCTCTGTCTTGAAATGCAGCCGGTGCTGCGCCTGCAGCACCGAGCCAATCAGTTCAGTGCTCTGTTAGCCATAATTACGAATGACCTGGCCGCCTCGATCCCCGGTAAGTTCATCGTCTCGTAAGATGACTGTGCCATTACAGATGGTGGCCATATACCCCTGTCCCTGTTGGATGAACCGCGGTGAACCGAAGGGGAAGTCGTGCACAATACGCGGCATCTTTTCACCCAGTCGGTCCATGTCTATGACATTGATATCTGCTCGCATGCCTTCCTGGAGTAGGCCGCGATCACTCAAGCCCAAAATCCTGGCTGGTGCTGCTGTCAGCTTATGAATGGCCTCTGGCAACGAAAATAGCTGTACTCTTTTGTGCCAGTGCGTCAGCACAAAGGTAGACCATCCAGAATCCATTACCTGGCTGACATGCGCGCCTGCGTCTCCCAGACCGGGTAAACAGTGATCGCTCGAAAAGAGGTTTGCCAATGCTTTGAGGTTTTTATTAAAAAATTGCATGGTGAAAAGACCGAGGCCGTCAGTCTCTCGGGCAAGCCTCAGGTAGGTTTGTGCTGGATGTTCTCCTGCGTCCTCTGCCATTGCACTGAGGCTTTTTGAACCAAGGTAATCGGGTTGCGATTCGGTACCCATCCAGAATAGCTCTTCCGGTGGTAGGCCAGGCTTTTCAGAAGCCTCGGTGACCAGCTTTTCGCAAAATGCTGTATCGTTAATTGCGACAAGTCTTGCGGCAAGATCCATGTCCGCCAGTTGGTGCCATGAGTCTGACTTCCACGGGAAACCGCACTGTAAACCGGTGATAAAGCCAGTACCTCTGGGGACAGAAATCGCACTAACGTCAAGGCCATCAGCATTCAGTTCTTCGAGCAAATCTTTAACGCGCTGCCCAGAGGAATCTTTTGCGCCGGCGGTGATGCTAAACAAAATTCTTCCGTTTGCTGCTTTGGCTTCTTTGCGCAACAACTCTGCTTCACCTTCAAAATCACCACCAAGATTTAGCACGTTCTGCATGAGCCCACCGGCAGCACCAACTTCTGCTGCTATGGCTTCTACCTCGTCGTGAAGGGCATGGGTTCCAGGTACGTGGCGACCGTCTGGCATGTAGTGACCAAGAAATCGGTTCGTCGAGAATCCAGCCGCACCGGCCCGAACAGAGTCACCTACAATTTTGACGATCTGCGCCTGCTCCTCTGCGGTCGGCTGTTCGGTGATCGAGCGATCACCCATAACGTAGTAACGTACGGCGCAATGGCCCACTAAGCCAGCGACATTAATTGCGGGGTTCATTTCCTCGATGGCATCAAGGTAGCCGCCGTAATCTTCCCAGGACCAGGGAAGACCTTCGAGTATTGCCTTGCGCGGAATATCTTCGACAGTTTCCATCATGGCTGCCAATAGATCCTTGTCTTCGGGTTTACAAGGCGCGAACGTAACACCGCAGTTTCCCATCAACGCCGTTGTCACGCCGTGCCAACTAATGGGCGTGAGGCTAGGATCCCAGCCTATTTGTGCATCCAGGTGGGTATGTAGATCAACAAAACCGGGCGTCACGACATGGCCTTTTGCGTCGATTTCTTCCAAAGCAGCGTCATCCAGGTCGCCAATTTTAGCGATAATACCTGCGCTAATAGCGATATCTGCGGTTACTGGCTGTGCTCCGCTGCCGTCAACAATCGTTCCGTTTCTAATAATCAGGTCATACATAAATGGATTCTCTGTGGTCTATGATTAAGTGGGCTATGGTCCGATTATGCTGGGAAAAACAAGAGATTGTCGAGGCTTTGTGATTGTGTATAAATGTTGTGTCGAAATATTGTTGTGAAAGGAGAGATAAATGAAGCGTCTTAACCGGATGTTGATATGCAACCGTGGCGAAATTGCGATACGAATCGCCGAGGCGGCAGCGTCTCTGGGAATGGAGACTGTGTCTATATATGCCGCGGTTGACCGGACCTCCAGACATACTAGCGTGACGACAAAAAGCGTGCAGATTGCCGCTGGCGACGGCGTTGCGGCTTATTTAGACATAGACGCTGTGCTGGAAGTAGCGAAAACAGAGGCGTGCGATTGTGTGCATCCGGGATACGGTTTTCTTGCTGAAAATGCATTGTTTGCAGAACGTTGTCTGGATGAAGGGATTGTTTTTGTTGGACCAAGTCCTTCAGTGCTGGCCCTTTTCGGCGATAAGGTTCGTGCGCGAGATTTAGCTAAGAAGCTTAATGTTCCATTGGTCCCTGGGTCGGAAACGGCGCTTCATAGCTTGACAGATGCGGTATACGCCGCAGATCAAATTGGTTATCCAGTCATGTTGAAAGCCACCGCCGGTGGGGGAGGGCGGGGCATCAGAAGGGTTGAATCCCCTGATGAGCTAGCCAACGCCTTTGAGAGATGTGGGAGTGAGGCTGCGAGTGCTTTCGGTGACGGTACGCTGTTTATGGAAAAGCTGGTCGTTGGCCCAAGACATATTGAAGTGCAGGTTCTAGCCGACTCACAAGGTGAAACAATTCATCTCTATGAGCGCGATTGTTCCGTTCAGATCAGGAACCAAAAAGTCATTGAAGTGGCTCCTGCTTTTTCAATAACGGATGAGTTAAGGGTAAAGCTACATCAAGATGCTATTAACCTTGTGAAGGGAGCTGGTTATGTCAATGCCGGCACCGTTGAATTTTTGGTGGATCCGGAGACATCAGAATACTATTTCATCGAATGTAATCCGCGGATTCAGGTTGAACACACGATTACCGAGGAAGTCCTAGGGATAGATTTGATCGAGGCTCAGATTGAGATTGCCAATGGCAGAAGCCTCAAAGAATTAGGGCTTCTTGAGTGCAAACCCACGGGCTATGCCATCCAATCGCGGGTTGTTGCCGAGGGTAGCGGAACGATAGCCGCCTATAAGGAACCGGCAGGGCGAGGCGTGCGGGTGGACAGCTGCGGTTTTCAGGGCTATGCGCCTTCACCTCAATTTGATCCTCTGGTAGCGAAGCTAATTTGTCGCTCCAATTCCAGTGGCACCCTGGCGTCTGCCGTAGAGCGATCTCTGCGAGCGTTAGAGGCCTTCCAGATAACCGGGCTCCCGACAAACCTTGCAAGCCTTCACGCCATTTTAAGTCGTCCTGAAATCCGCGAAGGCGCAGCTACAACCACGATGCTTGAGAAAAACCCTCAGTTGCTGTCGGCTACCCCGCTAGCGGGCCGTTCCACACAATTTCTTGACCAACAGTCGAAGCGAAATAGTGGTGGTAGTCCTGTGTCCGACCAGGGAGCAACGCGGTTGCCAGAATTATCCTTTGATGAGGCCTGTGAAGTTGTCGAGTGTCCGATGGACAGCGTGGTGCTGGAAATAATGGTGTCTGAACATGACGAAGTCATCAAAGGAGATGTTATTTGTGTGGTGACGGCAATGAAGATGGAGACGAACATCACAAGCCCTGTGTCCGGAAAAATCTTGGCGCTACAACAAATCAGTGCTGGCGATAGCATCGGAGTAGGAAGCGTTATTGCTGCAGTCTTACCAGGCGCTGTTGATACAGAAAAAGGTCCTGCAACAGCGGCGGGTGCTTGGAGTGATGTGCTTGAGGAAGTGACCACCTTGAAGCAGATGGGGATAGATCGACTGGGAGCTGAATCAAACGAACCCGGAGTGGTTCGGCAGAGAAACCGAGGGAAATTCACCTGCAGGCAACGAATCGACCTCTTTCTCGACGATGCCTCGTTTCGAGAAGTCGGCAGTATTGCGGGTTTTGCGTCATATGATGCCGAGGGTGGGGTTGCCGCGTTTACGCCAGCAAACTCGGTCGGTGGCTGGGGTGATGTGTCCGGTAGAGCGACCATTGTTTGCGCGGATGACTTTACGTCCCGTGGCGGTCATGCCGATGGTGCCATCGGGGCGAAGTCTGGGTATTTGGATAGGTTGTCGATGGAAATGCGAATTCCTTCTGTGAGGATGCTCGATGGTTCATCTGGCGGCGGCAGTGTCGCGGCGATGGTGCCTCAGCAAAAAAAATCGGGCGACAGTAATGCAGAGGAAAGTTCTGGTGCGATCAAAGCTGGCAGGCCAAGAGTGTCTGGCGGGGGAGGGTCTTTTCTTCCGGGGCACCTTGGGAGCAGCATGTACGCAGAACAACTCGCGACCGTTCCCGTGGTAAATATGTTGTTAGGTAGTGTGGTCGGGATTGGTGCTGCGAAAGCGGTGTTGGGGCATTTTTCAGTGATGGTGCGGGACATTTCTCAATTATTTGTTGCCGGACCCCCAGTGGTCTCTCATGCAATGGGTTATGACATCACAAAAGAGGACCTGGGGGGGTGGCATATTCATTGCACGAATGGGGCTGTCGACAATCTTGCAGAAAGTGAAGAAGATGCGATGGATATGGCACGGCGGTTTCTGTCCTACTTGCCTAATAACGTATTCGAAATACCGCCTAAGGACAGCCCCACTGATGCTGTAAATAGGCGGGAAGAAGAACTCTTAAACCTGATTCCTAGAAAGCGAACAACGACCTTTGATGTACGCCGTGCCATTGAGTTAATCGCTGACAAAAACTCATTTTTTGAAATCGGATCATTATGGGGCACGGACCAGGTGATCGGGTTTGTGAGAATGAACGGCTATTCTGTTGGTGTCATTGCCTCAGATAGTCGGCACGTCAATGGCGGAGCCCTTACCGCGAAGGGTTGTGACAAATTGATTCGACATCTGGATCTGTGCGATTTGTTTCATATCCCTGTGCTAAACCTCGTCGACAACCCAGGGTTTGCCGTCGGCCTCGAACATGAAATAGCCGCAACTATCAGAAAAGGCGGCGAATGGATGGTGGCTTTTTCTCAACTATCGGTTCCGATTTATACCGTCTTGATGCGTCGCAGTTTTGGCGTCGCGGGTAATAACTATGCTACGCCGCGCTCTCGTCCATCGATGAGAGTTTCGTGGCCAGCAGCAGACGTGGGAGGCATTCCTCCGGAAGGAGGAATAGAGGCTGCCTACAAAAGACAGCTTGCTGAAGCCGAGGACCCCGCTGCATTGCGAGCAGAACTGGAACAACGAATCGAGGGGGCCAGAGGTCCTGTTGGACCTTTGAACAAATTTCAAATTGAAGAAGTGATAGACCCAAGGGATACAAGAAAAATGGTGTGTGACTGGGTCACGCTGGCCTACAAGGTGATCGCGCAACCTGATCGATTATTGACACGTAATCTACGATTCAGACCCTAACAAGGTCTTTAACGGGACGCTCACTTGAACGAGATGTATTGAGTGGACGATCACCGTGAAGACCCGAGCCAGAGATGACCACCTATCAGACTGCGCATAATGTATATTATGTTAAATAATATAATAGAGCCGTATAGCGGATGGCCATGCTCAAAAGGCAGGCGCCGGGGTTCTCCTTTGTTACTTCTAGGTTGCTTCTATGCGCTCATAACGCATTCCTAGCCCAACTATGCTTTAGCACTCGGTCGTGCGCCCACCCTTTCATACAAGGATGCTATATTTTTATTGGCATCGTTAAGTGGTTGACCAACCTGCGTACCAAATTCCAGGAACACAAATAGCAAAATATCTGCGAGTGTGAACCGATCGCCACAAACGAATTCTTTGCCATCCATCAAACCGTCGAGCCAGGTTATTTTTTCCTGCGCTAACGCCTTCAGGTCTGCGGCAGCATGCGGGATCAGCGTCATGCGGTCCTTAAAGATCGGTGCACCTTCAGCATATCGAAATCCATTGGTAAGAGGTTCCAGGATGCCTAAATCAATTCGTCGTGCCCACATTCGTGTTTCAGCGCGTTCCTCTGGCGTGGTTCCAATCAAACTTGAGCCCCCGTCACGATCGTCCAGATATTCGCAGATACAGGTAATCTCGGCAATGATGTCGCCGTTGTCGAGTTCAAGCGCAGGTAGTTGCCCGCCTGGGTTAATTTTTACGTAATCGTTTTGACGGTTTTCGCCACCCATCAAATCAATTTCTTGCAGGTCAACCTCGATGCCACGTTCTGCCATGTACATGCGAACGACTTTCGGGTTTGGCCCGACTGAGTTAAATAATTTCATCACTTTTCCTTTGTTAAACGTTTTTCATATCTACTTTGCGGTAATGCAAATGAATAAGAAATTTAGACCAGTCACTAAGTAGAACTCCATGGCTTTTGGCTCACCGTACAGCTCAACACTGGAGGTATGGTTAAAAATTTCTTTGGTAAAGATACTTCATTTTCATTTTGGCTGATAGGTTGCCCAGACAATGATGTGCCCCGGGTCCAAAAGCAAGGTGGCGATTCGGTCTGCGACCTACACTAAACGTGAAGGAATCCTTAAAACGCTGGTCAAAATGGATCCGACCCCGTTTACGCCACGGTAGAATCCAGCATTGCAGGCCCCTACCCTGGTTACTATCAAGTTACGGACGATTGGCTACTTTTTGAAACGCGTTAAGTATTTTGCTATCGCAAATGAACCACAAAAATGTAGTAAGAAGATGCAAATCGAATAAAAAGAAACATTTGCTTATAACTGCCCCAGACCAGGCCGCGTAACGTCAATAATTTGCTAGGATGGCCACGAACAACAAACACAAAGGATTCAGTGATGTCAGAAAAAGTAGCATTGGTAACAGGTGCCTCCACCGGTATTGGCGCAGCTGTTTGTACGGAGTTGGCCAACCAAGGGATTCGCGTTGCGGTATGTGACATCAACAAAATCGACGGCGAAGCGCTTGCTAAAAAAATCGGTGGTGAATTTATCGACTGTAATGTCACTAACCTCGTGAGCGTTCAGGGTGCGGTGAATATTTGTACACAGCGTTTGGGCATACCTGACTATGTTCATCTTAACGCCGGGATCATGACTGTTCCTACAGGAGAGCCCTTTCTTGCCATCGAAGATGTCACCGAGGCGCAATATCAGAAAATAGTTGGGGTAAACTTAAACGGTGTGTATCACGGCATGAAAACCGTATTGCCTCTGATGCGGGATAAAGGCGGGGCTGTGACGATAACCGCTTCGACCGCAGGTTTAAGCGTTGTGCCGGTCGACCCCATGTATACCGCAACAAAATACGCGTTGATCGGGTTTGGTCGTGCTGTCGCGGCAGCGAACGAAGGCACAAACATTCGCGTCAATGTTATCTGCCCTGGTGTTACAGATACTCAAATTGTTCCGGATGACTATAGAAGGCCCGAATTCAATGTAATGACCGTAGAAGTTATGGCCGCTGAAATTGTTGATTTACTGTTCAATGGAGAAAATGGCGAGGTGCGGGTAAAGAACGCCGCCGATAAGCCGGCATTTACCGTCGGACTACCCGAACTTTAGCTAATCGGCGGTATCCTAAAGTTAGTCGTCAACCCTTCGTATTTTGACTGGAATGACAGACAACACAGGCATCCGATTGATTCTCTGAACATCGCCGTCAGCATCGACCGGCAGGTTGGATACCCAGCGGGACGGCACGGTACTAACGGTACCTTTTTCCTGACCCGTCGTGGTTCACTCTATATACTGCCCGCTCGTCTCACAGGTTAACGCAAACGATATGGCTAACACGTTGGATATGCAGACAATCTTTCGTGAGGATATCCCCCTCATCGACGTCCGAGCGCCGGTTGAGTTCGATGCCGGGGCCTTCTCGCAAGCCAGCAACCTGCCCATTCTTGATGATATGCAGCGTGAACAGGTCGGTATCTGTTATTCAGCATCTGGGCCTGCGTCTGCAACCAGTCTGGGGCACGACCTGGTATCCGGAGAAGACAGAGATATCAAGATAGCCGCATGGCTGGCATTCCTGCGTGAGCATCCTGACGCCCTGCTCTATTGCTTTCGTGGCGGCCAGCGATCCCGCATCGCCTGTGAGTGGCTGAAAGCGGAAGGCTATGACGTGCCCAGAATTGAAGGCGGATACAAAGCGCTGCGTCGATGCCTGTTGTCTACCATCGAAAACCTACCGCCACTAGTCATTGTTGCCGGTAAAACAGGTTCAGGAAAAACAGAGTTTCTCCAACAGTTTGACCAGTCAATAGATTTAGAGGGTATCGCCAACCATCGCGGCAGTGCCTTTGGCCGACATATATCTGCGCAGCCTACCCAGTTGAATTTTGAGAATGAACTGTCAATTCATTTTCTGAAACTTGCTCAACATCCTTCTATCTTTATTGAAGACGAAGGGCGGATGATAGGCAAAGTTCACCTCCCGCCGCCACTGCAAGAGAAAATGCAAACCGCGCCAATTGCGCTTCTCGAGGACTCTATAGCGACGCGCGCCGAACGAATTTATCAGGAGTACATCGAGCTTCAATGGCGTGAATATGAAGCTCATTTTGAAGGTCGGGCTGCGGACGAATTCAGCCGCTACCTGATTGAAGCGGTTGATGCGATTCGAAAACGACTCGGCAACACGGCGCATAGCGAAGTCAGGGGCAGCGTGCTTGCTGCACTTAAACATCAGGAACAGGTTGGGTCTCTGGAAGGTCATCGCGAGTGGATTACCCTGCTTCTCGCTGATTACTACGACCCTATGTACAATTATCAACTCGAAAAGAAATCGAGCCGGGTCAAGGTCACCGGATCGAGGGAAGTAGTCACCGATTGGCTATTAAACCATACAGAGAGCTTCGCATGACCAAGGACAACCCTCCGACGCGTGGCCAACTGCTGCGTCAAATATTGGTATTCCAGTTTAAGTTGGCGATGGACGGTATTAGGGACGTGTTGCTGAGCCCTATTTCCGTAATCGCTGCATTGGCGGGGATCCTCACAAACCATCCAGACCCATCCCGTTACTTCAACCAGTTGCTTCAACTGGGCCACCGGTCTGACCAGTGGATAAATCTATTTAATACCCACAATAAAGATAGCGAGTCGTCTACCGCAGATGACTTTGTCCGCGAAGCGGAATCTATTGTGCGCAGCGAGCTTGAAAAAGGCGGGGTTATGCCTAGGCTGAAGCGCCCGGCAAAGAAATCGGAAAACCAATCACCTGAAAAAGGAGAGTAGGATCCTCGTCACCTAAGAAAGTGAAATACCCGCGTAGTCATTTTCTGCTACGTCACGCAACTGTTCTCTGTATTTTTGCGCACCCCCCAGATAGATCTGGTAACGAAGCTTGTCATGACCTTCAACATTGGAGTTGTACCCCGTAAACCAGGATTTTGTTTTGGTTAGCAGCATCATGTCGTAGCCTGACTTGACGTGTTCGAGCCAATCGGCTTCTGCTTCCTTCTCTGGTTCAAACCGTTGATATCCATGGTCTCGGAGATAACAGATAAACGCAGTTGCCCAATCGACGGCTTCTTCGATAGCCCGGGGGAAGTTCGACGAGACTGAAGCTCCTTGCGGCCCTGCCAGCGTCATCATGTTAGGGAAACCGTGAGTCTGGAGTCCCAGAAACGTAATCGGCCCCTCCTTCCATTTTTCACGAAGCTTGTTTCCCCGCGCGCCCTCGATATTGATTTTGTCGAACGCTCCTGTAATCGCATCAAATCCCGTCGCGTAAACGATCAGGTCAAACTCATGGTCCTCGCTGGTTGTCCGTATACCGTTCTCAGTAATACACGCTATGGGTGTTTCATTCAGGTCAATCAACCTGACATTATCCCGGTTATAAGCCTCGTAATAATTCGTTTCAAGAGGTACACGCCGGGTTCCGAAACCATGATCCCTGGGGATGAGTTTCTCGGCGAGTTGGGGGTCGTGAACCCTGGACCTAATCTTGTCCGCGATAAAGGCTGAGTACTGCGCATTGGCACCCTCTTCCAACAACACGTTTCGATAATTACCTAACCAGACGCCAAATCCGGGTGAATTGTAGAGCTCTTCCCAAAACTCCCTGCGTTCTTCTTCAGGCACTTCCTCGACATGTCGAGGGTCTGGACCATGCAGGAAGCCCCCTGGGGTCGTCCTGCATTTTGCAAATATTTCGTCGTAGGAAGACTTAATCTCCGCCATCGTGGCAGCGTCGATGGGTCCATTCTTAAGCGGGGCGCACCAATTAGGCCGCCGTTGGAAGACTGTCAGGCTGCCGACCTTGTCAGCAATATCTGAAATCACCTGTACACCGGTAGCCCCAGTCCCGATAACCCCTACTCGCTTACCTTGCAGTTCAACAGGTTCCTTCGGCCAGTGGTAAGTGTGAAAGGATTCGCCCTGAAAGGCGCTAACGCCTTCTATGTTGGGAAGCGTTGGGGTGGAGAGCATTCCAATCGCGGTTAACAGTATGTTACATGTCAGGCTTCGGCCATCTTTCAGAGAGACCTTCCAAACACTCCTGGATTCGTCAAAAACAGCAGACTTGACCCTGCAGTCAAACTGCATGTGTTCACGCAGATTGAACTTGTCTGCAACATAGCTCAGGTAACGCAGTGTTTCAGGCTGGCCGGCAAAATGTTCACTCCAATCCCATTCCTGCAACAGCTCATCGGAAAACGAATAAGAATAACTGTAACTCTCTGAATCAAAACGGGCACCGGGATATCGATTCCAATACCAGGTACCCCCAAGGTCACTGCCGGCTTCCAGCACCGTGGCATCGATGCCCAGCTCGAGCAGCCGATACAGCTGGTAGATGCCACAAACACCAGCACCGATCACTACAACTTCATGGTGTTTACTTTCCGTCATTACCATCCTGCGTCTTCGTCATATTTTTACGATCAATACATTGGTGTTCAATGCATAGAGTATCCATTGTGCGATGCTGCCATTAACCGCTGTCTTAATTGATGTCACTTTCAGGGAGCCTTTCAGGGTGCCTTTCAGGGAGCCTTTCAGGTAGGTCCCGATGCTGATGGCTGTATAAAAAGACGCTGAGGAACAGACCCTTATTGTGCTAATCCTTCATCGTGCCTAAGGTCACTCTTTTCCGGTCTACCTCTTCCAGCGTCTGTCTTATCTTTGGATGTTGCGCGCAAATCCTGTCCAGGTCCTGACGCTTCAATTCATACAAAGAACAGGGGGTTGCGGCTATCGTTGTTGCATTTCGAGGGGTACCATGAAGAAGCGCGGCTTCACCGAAGAAATCACCTGCATACAAAGTCGCCACATGGTTGACAGCATCGCCCTCGGTTACTTCGACATTGGCGATACCTCGCGCGATCAGAAATATGGAATCACCAGCATTTCCTTGTCTGATAATGGCTTTTCCTCGAGGTACGGTCTTTGTACGAAGGTAACTGCCAATAAAAGCATGCTCTGCTTCACTGACGCCCTGAAACATGGGAACTTTTTTCAGAATTTCGGTCACCTCAATTTCGAAGCAGGCTGACATGTTTTCCTGGTTGAGCTGCCTGATCCGACTTGCCTGGTTTTTTAATATCGTGTGAGCTATACCTTCGCTGATCATCCCCTTTTCAGCTGCCTGCTCTACTGACTCATGCTCAGCGACCAGGAGCAATCGTTGCCCCAATTGCTCCTGGATCGTTTCGACGAATTCCGGATACTGCTCAGCGACTTCATCAACCTGGCTTTTGGCTGCTGTTAGAATTTCCTCGTAGACCTGTCTGATTTTCGCAGTGGTGGCGGTATCAATATTACCCTCACTGGCAATTGTATCCAGGCCGTGTAGTACCGAATTCGCTGCGCGATATCTCCCCCAGGCAACGTCGTAGTCCCGGATAATACTCGAGGTAGATAGCCTCTCCGCCAATGCTCTGGCCCCGGCAACTTCAAACATATTAGTGATGACTTCAAAGACGGCTTTGCCAATCGACTTCTCTGTCTTGACCGTCGGCATCAGGCCCCGGTGACGGACCTCATCAATCTGTACAGCGATAGTATGCTCCAGCTCTCGGTAAGCCGATTCGTTGATCAGGCCATGAGAGAACAACTCATAGAACCGGGCTTTTTCCCTGGCAAGACAACGCATAGCGAGAATCCTGGCCATTTCTGCCTTGGTCATGGTGCTATTGAGCGTCTCGATCTCAGCTCCGAGTTCTGACAGACTTTGCTCACTTTTTTCACGGAGGTTATCGGAGATCCGTTGCGAAAAAAGCCCGCCACTAACAAGTGAATTAAGTCGCTTCAATCCTTCTACACGTGCGTTTTTGTCCCCCTCTAGTTTAGCCAGCGAATCCGACAGGCTGAGCGCGTCAAGGCCCAGAAATTTCACCAGTTTTTCAATGCTGAGCCCCTGCACTACCAGCGTGAACAGAACCGCACCCATGACCAGGGAGATCAGAGTATCTTTGTAATCAAAAGGTGGCAACGCAAGAACAATAGCGAGGGCAATAGCGCCTCTTAACCCGCCCCAGTACATTACGGACTGGAATGGCATGCCGATCGGTTCTGCGCCGGGCATTCGACCTATAAGAGGTACGACAGTAAAAATAACGATAGCCCGTGATATCAGCATCGCGACAACGACCAGTGCGATCAGGTCTACAGATTCCCACAATACGACCAGGTCAATCTGTAGACCGACCATCAGGAAGATCAACGCATTAGCGACGAATGCTAAATATTCCCAGAAATGCTCCATAAACTCTGAGGTACTGGGTGAAATCTTCGATCTGCCCCATGAGCCAATGGTCATGCCTGCGGCGACCACCGCCATGATGCCACTGACATGAAACACATGCTCAGCAATGATAAATGAGAAATAGGCCAGGATGGTGGTAAGGGTGATTTCAATCCCGGGGTCAGATTCGATTCGTCCCAGCATGTAGCCGGTTATCAACGCCAATACCCAGCCAACGACAACTCCACCCGCAAACACAAACAGGAATTCCCCTGTGCCGCTTACAAGCACTACTGAAGAAAATTCACCGGCAGTCAGCAGACCGATCAGGATAGTGGCAAGCACCAGAGACGTTGCGTCGTTAAACAGACTCTCGCCTTCTACCAATATGGTTAATCTTTCGGGAACACCGAGCTGTTTAAAGATTGCAATAACGGCCACGGGGTCAGTAGCACTCAGGATTGCACCCAACAACAGCCCCACCATCAAATCGAAATCGGTAAACACTGAAAAAATGAAACCAATGATGCACGTAGAAATCAGTAGTCCTGGAATAGCCAGTGTCAGAATCGGCAAGAGGTTGCTTGAGAGCTGCCGTGCGTTAAGGTTGAATGCCGATTCGAAAATCAGCGTAGGGATGAATACAAAAAGAACCAGTTCTGGTGTCAGTTGAAATTCACTCAGCAAAGACAATCCGGGAACATCGTGCCCGAAGTGAGATATGGCGATGCCAACAAAGACCAAAAGGACCGTTAGCGGGAGCTTATCGACCCTTTTACTGACCATGGAGGTTACTGCAGCAATCAACAGCAGCAGAACAATGCCGGTCACCAGGTCAGTTATGTTACTTCCAGCATGCTCCATCTCACCCCCTCAGTTCGGAAATTCAATCAATCTCAAACAACAAAATATCGCTTTTTCGATTTTACGGCGCCCTGCAATCAGTTTCCTGTTCCGGTCTAATAACTTTTTTCCTGCCCCAGTACTCTTTCTCCAATGAATGACTTAATCATTTCCTGCGATACCGGTGCAATGACAGGGATCATGATTTCACGTAAATACCGTTCCACGTGATATTCCTTAGCGTACCCCATTCCACCGTGGGTCAAAACACTTCTCTGGCAGGCTGACAACGCGGCTTCTGCCGCCAGGTATTTGGCCGTGTTAGCTTCAGCACCACAGGGTTCCCCCCTGTCATATATCGATGCGGCCTTGAAGACCATTAGCATCGCGGCTTCCAGTTCCATCCAGTTCACCGCAAGCGGATGCTGGATCGCCTGGTTTTTGCCAATGGGCCGATCAAAAACAACACGTTCACGTGCGTAGTTAGCGGCTCGTTCCAGCGCGGCCTGACCTAAACCTACGGCCTCTGCTGCGATCAGGATTCGTTCGGGGTTCAGTCCATGAAGCAGACATTTCCATCCATCTCCTTCCTCACCAATACGGTCCTGAACCGGTACGATTAGGTTATCAATGAATAGCGAATTGCTATCAACGGCTTTTCGGCCCATTTTCTCAATTAATCGGACTTCGATTTTCTCCCGATCCAGATCAGTAAAAAAAAGAGACAGGCCGTCCGTTGGGCGTTTACATTCAGATAATGGTGTCGTCCTTGCGATCAACAAAATTTTGCTTGCAGTCTGTGCCGTTGTCGTCCAGAGCTTCTGGCCGTTAATGACATAATTATCGCCATCACGCTCTGCGCGAGTTTCCAGCTTTGATGTATTGAGACCGGAGTTGGGTTCAGTGACACCAAAGCATGCCCTGTCCAGCCCCTGAATTAGTGGTGGCAGGAAACGAGATTTTTGTTCGTGAGTACCAAACACGACAATCGGGTTCGGTCCAAACAGGTTCAGGTGTACTGCCGAGGCGCCACTCATACCGGCACCGGAGCGGGCTATTGTATGGGCAAGAATCAGCGCCTCACTAACGCCCAGGCCAGCACCACCAAATTCTTCCGGCATTGCTATGCCTAACCAACCACCCTCTGTGATGGCTCGTACAAACTCTTCAGGAAAGTTACCATCGGTGTCTCTCTCCAGCCAATAATCCTCACCGAAGTTGCGACAAATTCGGGAAACTGCGTCCTGGATCGCAAGTTGCTGTTCGCTGATTTCAAAATTCATGTAAATTCCAATAAAGAGGAGCTAATGTGCTGAATACTATGCAAGTTGAATGCAAAACGCATATATTTTGTGACTTGATGCAAATTTTAGGGTCCTAAGGTGAACTTTGGGTATCTTTCCATTATCTTTTCAATTATTTTTAGATACTAACTGGTAGTTTTAACTTCTACGTATTGAAAGTATTAAGCACATGGTCGTATTAACCTCAGACAAAGCTATACCAGACAAAGCCATACCAAAAAAAGTGCCGTCTGGTAGGCGACAGGCAACCAGGCAGGTACTGCTTGACGCTGTAAGAGACCTCGTTTGTGAAAAGGGCCACGACAGAATATCCATAGAGGAGATTACAAAACGGGCAAGAGTCTCCACAGGCACTTACTACAACTACTTTGATACCAAGCAGGACGTCTTCATGGCCGTAGCCCAGAACCTGCAGGACCTGATAGCTGTAGACCTGGAATCAACCAGGGAATCTATCAATGACCCGGCCATGAAGCTCGCGATCACACTGAAGTACTATTTTTACCAGTCGCTGGATAACCAGGATTGGCGAGACTTCACTCGCTTTACGGGGCTAACGGAACTACCCCTTGAGCAGGCTATCGACGCAAGGATCGAAGACATTCAACGGGGTGTCAAAGGTGGCAGGTTCAAGGTCGATAATGTTCACTTCACGGAATCCCTGATCAGGGGTATGTTTCGGCATGTCGTGTCAGCGATCGATAAAGGCCATGTGGGGCGAAACGCTACCGATTATGCCATTCGGTCCATTCTCCAAATGCTGGGATTGCCTGAAATTGTAGCGAAAGCACTTACCCAGACGGCTTTGCCACCGATTACAGCGCAGAAGCGCGCAGTCAGCGAATCGGTTAAGGAGGAAGTCGTTACGTCACTTTCTGAATACCTGAACGACGTCCCGCGAGCTGAGCCAATCCGCTAGGCAGATAATCTGTATCGAAGCATCGTTCTGGATCCGTCCGCTAACCCTCGGCTGAATCGGGGACCCCATTTCCCCCATTCCCTGGAGTACTTGTAACCAAACTGCTGTAATGCTAATTCAAGTACCTTCTCATCGGTCTCAATTCTGGCTTCTGCAACGACTGTCGGGAGCGACTCATAGTCTGCGCTCTTCCATATGCCCAGATCACCTACCCAAAGCTTCGTTCTCGTCAGGCCTTTTAGCGGGGCCTGGGCCCTCCAGCTTTCACTTGCAGTCACCACAAAAACGTCGGCACCCAACATGGCATACCAGACTTCTGCCTGGCAACCGCTCAGAGAGCCGTCAGACTGATACGGTGACAGGTAGATAAGGTTTGACTCCAATAAAGCAATATTTGCCTCACTGGCCCTGAGTGAAGCAGGAATCGCCGCCAGCGTCACACTTGCCAGCCCAGCCTGTAAAAAAGCTCTTCGTTGCACCTGATTACTCCTCTTTCACCCCTAACGTGCCGGGGATGTCGATTATAGGCCTAGCACCAATTTCGCCATAATGTTGCGCTGGATCTCGTTGGATCCAGCATAGATCGAGACCTTCCGTGTGTTGAAGTACTCGGGCGCTGTCACATTCGCATAGTCAGGGCCGATAGGTTCATAGTTAAGGCCTTTCTCTGGCGCAGGGTGATTAAACGGAACCGTATAGTTAGCAACAGCCTCTACCGCCAACTCTGTTAATTCCTGCTGGAGTTCTGTTCCTCGACACTTGAGAAGTGAAGATTCAGGTCCGACATTTTTCCCCGTCGAGATACTGCTCAGAATACGCAGTTCTGTGAACTCCATGGCAGATATAGCGATCTCTGTGGATGACAATTTCTGTTTGAACTCCTCGTCCTCCATCAATGAAGTGCCCTGGCCGTTCTGCTCTGACAAAGCCATTTGCTTTATGTGATTCAGGCCTGCTTTCAAACCGTGGCTATACGCATTGCCACGCTCAAACTCCAACAGGTATTTCGCGTACGTCCAGCCTTTGCCCTCTTCACCGATCAGGTTTTCAACAGGTACTTTGACATCGTCAAAGTGGACCATGTTGATTTCCTGGTAACCCTTTGGCGGATTGTCGATGGTAACGATCGGTTGCACGTCTATGCCGGGAGTATGCATATCGATCAGCAGAAAAGAGATACCTTTCTGGGGTATGTCTTCATTGCTGGTTCGCACCAGACAAAATATCATGTCCGCATGCTGGCCCAGGGTGTTCCAGGTCTTTGTGCCACTAACAACATAGTGGTCACCATCGCGAACGGCCTTGGTCCCAAGGGACGCTAGGTCAGAACCAGCTCCAGGCTCTGAATAGCCCTGACACCACCAGACTTTACTGGCCAGGATATCGGGCAAGTATTTGTCTTTCTGATCCTGGGTGCCAAACTTCATGATGACTGGAGCCACCATACTTTGACCAAAAGGCATCACGGCTGGTGTTCCTGCAGCCGACATTTCCAGGTCGTACAAATACTGTTGCGTTGCGGTAAAACAGGGACCGCCGTACTCCTTCGGCCAATTGACGCCCGACCAACCGTTGTCATACAGGGCCTGCTGCCAGTATACGTAATCTTCTTTAGACAGACTGCCGCCAGGACTTCTTGACCTGCGCTGCCTCATTTCCTGGGGGTATTTTTCATCGATCCATGCTCGGACTTCCTGCTGGAACTCGAAATCTTCTTGACTAAATTCTAAATCCATCTTACTTCCTTAAATTCCCAGGGTCCTGGAGACCCTGATATTGTGATTGACCTTGCCATACAGGCTGTTCGACCTACCCGGCCTGCTCAACAAGGCTTCTACCGACCACTTTTAACGCCAGCGTTTCTTCTGTGCCTTCAAAGATAGACAGAACCCTGGCGTCGAGCCAATAGCGTGATGCGTCCGTTTCTTCAGCGTAACCCATTCCGCCGTGGATTTGCATGGCTTCGCGACTCGTCCATTCAGACAGTTTACAGGCAAGAAGCTTAACCAGACTTGCTTCCATCTGCCCGCCCCCGTCGTCCATCATCCGTCCAACCGCATAGGTAAATTGCCGACAGGCTCCAAGATACATCGCCATCTTTGCAAATTTCACTAACGTCAACTGGTAGTCAGCAACCGCTTTCCCGAAGACTTTTCTATCCTGCGCGTAACTTAAGCCAACATCAAATGCTGCCTGCATCACCCCACAGGCCCTGGCTGCAGTCTGGATACGACCACCCATAAAACCTCGCATAGTGAAATAAAAACCCTTACCTAGGCCCTGCCCTTCACCGATCATGTGAGTAGCGGGCACAAAAAAATCATCAAAGAATAGATTAAAGGAATGCATGCCCCGGTACCCCAGGGTCGGAATGGACTTGCCTGACAACCTGCCTCCGCCTTCCTGTGAAACCTCAAACGATTCGCCGTCATATTCCGGCTTTTCAACCATGAAAAGGCTCAACCCACGATGTCCTGCCGAGGGGTCCGGGTCTGTCCTTGCAAGGGTCAGTAGCACGCCGGATTTACCGGCAAAAGTGCTCCAGGCTTTCGCGCCGTTTAAAACCCAACCATCATCGACCTGAGTAGCTTTGAGTTTCATGGACGCGACATCGGAACCATAGTCTGGCTCGGTAATAGCAATAGCACAAAGCGGGCGCCCTTCAGCAATTTTTGGCAACCAGTGCTGTTTCTGCTCTTCGGTTCCACCTGCGATCAACGCTCTTGCCATAATCTCGGGACGAGTAATGAGGCTCCCTGCCCCACCGAGTGATCCTCTCGAAAGCTCTTCGGTCACGACTATCATACCCAGGTTGTCTTCTTTGTCGTCCGGCAACAGCCCTCCATATCGCTGGGGTACGCTCAGGCCAAAGCAGCCCAACTCCCTGACGCCATCGAGTATCTCGTCGGGAATGATCAGGTCTTCGCGATGTATCCGTTCCGCCAGAGGTTTGACGACATCATTGGCAAACTGTCGAAAAGTATCTGCCATTAATATCTTCTCTTCATCCAGCCCCCGATCACCCAGGTCACCTTGTCGCTCGACGATGAGCCTGCCCAGAGCCTCTAAAGCGGAGGCGGACAAAAGATCCCCACATACGCCGAGGTCAATTTTATCAAGGTCAGCATTAACCAACCCATAGTCACCGGGAAAGCGCGCAAGCCGTTGCCGGATATTGTGAAGGGTTTCTGCAGCAAAGGTAGACGCCAGCTGGTGTTCAATCTCGCCCTTTTCATCGGCGTATTGCAGGTAATTCCTGGCACAGTGGATTTCGGCGGTACACACCGCAAGATCAGAAGTGACCTGCTGGCAACTGTCGAGCAAGCCGACATTCATTTTACCGTCCTGGTCACACTGCCTTCGTATATGGGATAACCCGGTTGCTATACAGGTCTCGATTTGGTCCAACGCTGCACTAAGATTGTTCATTGAGTTACCTTTAATCTGTTTTCAACTATCTTTTGGAAAGACCTGTCATGCAATTCTGTTAATGTAATGCCGGTGGCCAACGCTTCATTTTCACTCAAAGCGCCACAGCTTATACCATTAACAAAAAAGTTAAGTAGCCCCTGTGCCGAGGCGGCATCATCGAACGTATTGCCCACCATTGACGCCTGCGCTGCCTGTTCTATGAAAGTACCTAAACGGGCCCTGGCATCTTCGAGCCCTTCCAGGAAAAAGTAATAAAACGCTGCATATCGAATGGGCAGCTGTGCGGGGTTAAGATCCCATCCCTGGTAGAACCCTAATCGCAGGCTATGAAGAATATTGTTGAAGTGTTCGCGCCATGCGCTGTGGACAACTTCGAAGTTTTCAGTTCTCTGGTCATTAGTGAGGTCACCCCCTTTGTTCGGCGGAATTGGCATGATGTTGGTGATGCCATCACAGATATTAACAGGTGTACCGGTCAAGCAGACCTGCATCATCTGCCTGGCGAAGTCCGCTGAAGGATGTCGATGATCCTGGTAGTGAGAGGCGATGTTACAACTGGCGGTATAATCGAAAGTCCCAAGAATTGCAGAAGTAACCCGCCCCTTTCCAGCGTCAATCAGCGCGGGGATACCATTAACTCCATCCGGGCTAATAATCGACTGAATAGTTTCGATCATCAGTTCTATCTTGATATGCCCCTCGGGAAACGCGCAACGCTCTTCGAGTAGCTCTACACAGGTTAAAAGAGCACTGACCTGTTCCGGGCTGGTGACTTTAGGTAGCGTAATGAAGAATGGGTCTGGTAGAGAAACTCCCTGGTCTGCGAAGGTAGACAGGAAAAGGTCGAGCGTCCGGATTGATCGCCGCTTGGTTTCTTCTGTTAACGACTTTATGCGAATACCGATGAATGGAGGCAATAAGTTTTCTTTTACGCCACCTGCAAGTTCCATCGCTGCAGAAATGGCATGGCCATCTTCTTCTTCATTTGCTCGAGCCCCGTACCCATCTTCAAAGTCCAGCCTTTGATCTTCGATTGCTTCCGTCGCCAACTTATTCGCGACGCGTTGATATACGGTCGCCGAAATCCAATTCGGTGTCAGGTTCACTTGTCCGTCAAGCGAATCAGCAAGCGCATCAATGGCTTCCGGCTTTACTGGCAAGGACCTTGCACCAGGTAATTCGAGCGCCCGTGCGAATTCAGCGAAGTTGGGCGCGTAGGCTATTAGATGCTTCAGGGCTAAACCGCCGAGTTTGTCAGGCGTTTCCTTTTTGAACAGGTGCGCGCCGCCATACAGAGTATGTATGGGTAATCGATCCGGCCTGATCCCTGGATAGCGTTCGCTGAAGGCGCTATTGGCAACCTCAAGATCGCCGTATACGGCCGCGAGGTCCGATTCGTTTAAGCGCGTTTTCACGTTTAATCTACCAAATTTTTCAAACCGGCAATACTAAACCAATTCGTACTAAAATGTGTCGTTACGTGACTAATGTCAATGTAATTGCTAGTCGAATTGGGTACAGTTGGCAGCCTGTAAAAAGGGTGACAAGTCGTGACAACAGCTCCTTCAATCCAGGCAGTAAAGGATTACTTCCTGGCGCTGCAGGCAACCATCTGCGAGACGCTGGAAGCAATCGATGGTAAAGCAAAATTCAGCATCGAGAATATCGAAACCGGTGGGGGCGGCCGATCCCGCCCCAGGGTCATCGACAACGGTCCTCATCTCGAGCGAGGTGCAGTCCAGTTTACCCACTCAGTAGGTGATTCCCTGCCGCCGGCGGCGAGTGGGCGAAACCCCCACCTGGCAGGTAGAGGTTTTCAAGCCGCCGCTATCTCAATGATCATGCACCCACGAAACCCTTACGCGCCAATTTTTCATGCCAATCTTCGATTTTTCCTGATCGATGAGGAGCACTGGCATTTTGGTGGAGGTTTTGATTTAACCCCCTTCTATCCCTTTGCGGAAGACGTCCTGCACTGGCACAGGGTAGCTGAAAGCGCTTGCGCCCCATTTAGTACCGACCTGTATAGCCAGTTAAAAAACTGGTGTGATGAATACTTTTACCTGAGCCACCGACAGGAACCTCGAGGAGTTGGCGGCCTGTTCTTCGACGACTGGAATGAGGGTGGGTTCGACGCAAGTTTCGACCTGACTCGAAGTATCGGGGATCGTATCCTCGAAGCCTATGTCCCTATTCTTGAACGCAGGAAGGACATTGAGTATGGCGAGCGGGAAACTGAGTTTCAATTGTACCGACGTGGCCGTTATGCGGAGTTCAACCTTGCGATCGACCGCGGCACACGTTACGGGATTCAGTCGGGTAGAAGAATTGAATCGGTGCTGGCGAGCATGCCACCGCGGGCAATCTGGAAGTATAACTGGCAGCCAGAGCCAGGTTCCCCTGAAGCTGTTCTATACGACGAGTATCTAAAACCCCGCGACTGGTTATCTGAATTAGCCTAAGATAACGGGCAAAACGCGTATCAAGAAAAATTTGTTGCATGAAAATCGTTTCAAAGCTGCCTGACGTCGGCACGACTATATTCAGCGTCATGTCTAGCATGGCGACAGAATACGATGCGATAAATCTCTCACAGGGTTACCCGGACTTCGATGTCCCCGCGGCGCTGGCTGAACGCCTGAATCACTACACCGTTTCAGGTTTTAACCAGTACCCTCCGATGCATGGCGTGGCCTATCTGCGAGAGCAGATCGCCCGGAAGGTGAATGACCTTTACGCGGTTTCAGCGAATGTGAATTCAGAAATCACTATCACCTCCGGGGCCACAGAGGCGCTCTTTGTGGCGATTCACACCCTGGTTGGAAATGGCGATGAAGTGATCGTGTTTGATCCGGCTTTTGACAGTTATGACCCCGCAATCAAACTCGCCGGTGGGCAAGCGATTCATATTCCATTATCGAGTCACTGCTTCAACATTGACTGGCAACGAGTTCGCGAAGCCATTACCCCTCGAACCAAAGCGATCATCATAAATTCACCGCATAACCCAACTGGGTCAGTGATCTCAAGCACCGATCTGGACGAGCTCGCTGAACTGGCTTGTGCTAAAGACATTGTCGTTATCTCGGACGAGGTTTACGAACATATGGTGTTTGATGGCCAACAACATCACTCTATCGCTGCACACCCGGGTCTTCGCGATCGATCTTTTGTTATTTCATCCTTTGGTAAAACATATCATGCGACTGGCTGGAAAGTGGGTTACTGCATCGCGGCACCAGCGCTGACTGTCGAGTTCAGAAAGGTACATCAATTCGTTACCTTCACTACCCACACGCCAACCCAGTGGGCTATTGCCGATTACATGGATCACCACCCTGAACATCACAAGGCGCTTCCCGCTTTCTACCAGGCCAAGCGCGATCTGTTCGCTCAGGCGCTGACAGAGATTGGTTTTGGCCTTGTGCCAAGCAAGGGAACCTATTTTCAGCTGGCAACCTATGACGCGTTGTCCAATCTTCCCGATATGGAATTCGTAATCCAGCTGACTCAAAAAGTGAGGGTGGCAGCGATCCCTGTCTCAGTGTTCTACGACGTTCCTCCCGAAACCCGTTTGATCAGGTTTTGTTTCGCGAAGGAAAACGACACTCTTCTTGAAGCTGCCCGTCGGCTCGAAGGTCATTTCTCATGACAAAATTCCATCTGGTACAGAGTGATCTGGTCTGGGAGCACATCGACGCAAACCTTGAACATCTTGAGCACCAGATCAGCAGCATCCGCTCCGGCGCCATTATACTGCCTGAAATGTTCTCCACCGGGTTCTCTATGGCCTCGGCAAAATTGGCGGAAAGCATGACCGGCAAAGCAGTGACCTGGTTAACGAAGCAGGCAACGCAGAAACAGGTTTACATCTGTGGAAGTATTATCATTGAAGAGGATAGCCGTTATTTTAACCGTTTTGTGTGGGTGTCTCCTGATGGGGCGCTGACGACCTATGACAAACGCCACCTGTTCAGAATGGCCGGTGAGCATCACTACTATGCAGCAGGCGCAGAGCAGGTCCAGCTGAGCATCAATGATATGCAGTTACGGCCACAGGTCTGTTACGACCTCAGATTTCCCGCGTGGAATAGAAACACAACCGGATATGATGTCCTGGTGTATGTTGCAAACTGGCCGGCCGCCAGACGGCAGCACTGGATGACATTGCTGCAGGCCCGCGCAATTGAAAATCTATCCTATGTCATTGCCGTAAACCGGGTGGGCAAAGACGGTAACGATATAGAATATGCAGGCGACTCATGCGTCATTGACCCATGGGGCAATTATTTGTTGAAGATGGATGCCGAGGAAAGAATTGGTACGGTAGATTTGGACCTGGTTTCGTTAAGAGCGTATCGCGAATCGTTCCCGGCACATCTGGATGCAGATACTCTCGACATCAAGTAACGGAATCGCGCCCCGGGCTAAGCATAATCTCCGGCACACCTCTGCATAAAGGGTGTTCGAAGCAACCTGACGGCGCTTCATGGCAGTTCAAGCTTTAACGAGCCTGAAGTATTCGCACGCCCTGAATCGCTATATCAGATAGTCACCTGAAGATTATTACCCGTAGAAACACTGATTCGTCAGATAATCTCCAACAAGCATTCATTGTTCTGGCCACATTAGCGCCTATACTTCGGGATTGAATTAAGGTGCCCACGCCGTGCTCTACAATCTAGGACAATTCCTCGCGGACTTTGCCGGTCCATTCCGGCTTCTCGCTTCATACATTTTCCTTGCCGGACTTGGCGCTGCATTGGGCGCTTTTTTGACCTGGTGGCTGCTCCCACGCTACTGGCATCTGTTACCGCGCGATAAAGGCCGGGAATATGCGATAGATGCGGAAAAAAGTATCGGTAAACCCATTTCAGCCGGGATCCTCTTTATACCGGTTTTCGTGATCCTGTGTTTGCTGGTGGTACCTTTTAACTGGGGATTCATGGGTATTCTTGCCTGTATGACCGCTGCGATGATCGTTGGCTTCCTGGATGATCGGTCAGATGGCGGCTGGAGCGAATACCGATTGGGCGCTATTGACCTGGTGATTGCGGTTGTTGCGTCGATGGTGATCTGTAAGTTGGAGCCATTTACCCTCTGGTTACCGCTCTATAAAGACCCCATTATCCTGACTCCCCTGTTGTTTGTTCCCGGTGCAACGATACTTATCTGGGTCTCCATCAACGCGACCAACTGCACGGACGGGGTGGATGGTCTATCCGCCAGCCTATCTAGTATGGGGATACTGTTTCTTGGAGCCATTCTTTATGGCATTGTCGGGCACGAATTCATTGCCTCTTATCTGCTGGTGCCGCACTACGAACAGGGTGCTGATTGGGCGATCATGGCCTTCGTGATGGTCGGTTGCCTGGCAGGATTCCTCTGGCATAACAGTTACCCCAGTGCCGTGTTGATGGGGGATGCCGGATCCAGACCAATTGGCCTGTTATTGGGTGTACTGGTGCTAGCTTGTGGCAACCCATTCCTGATCCTGGTTGTCGCATTCATGGTTTTGGTGAATGGTGCGACCGGGATACTCAAGGTTGCCCTGCTTCGATTTTTGAAGGTTGGGATTTTCGGTCAAGTCCGATATCCGCTACACGATCATGTGCGCCACAACATGGGCTGGTCTAATACCCAGGTCCTGGTCAGGTTTGTGATCCTGCAGGCAGTCGGTACGCCATTATTGTTAATGTTGTTATTGAAAGTACGATAAATCAATAGGTTATAATACTATATTAATCTATATTCTCTTTTATTTACCCCTGACGTGACAGGCTCAGCGTATGGACATTAACGCAAGATACATCTCCTTTAGAACCTTTCGGCGATCTGGTATCGCTGTCGATACACCCGTTTGGTTTGCATCCGTTGACCCGGACAGCCACTACCTGTTCAGCGCTGCTGACGCAGGCAAGGTAAAGCGAGTGAAGAATGGCTCAACGGCTCAAATGGCAACGTGCGACATGCGGGGAGGAGCCCTTGGACTTTGGCATGATTGTCACGCCTACGTCGTGTTAGACAGCGCTGAAGCGAATCTTGCCTATGCATTGCTCAGCAGAAAATATGGTTGGCAAATGCGACTCACAAACTTTTTCTCTCGATTATCCGGTCGAATCAACCGGCGTACCGTCATCAGGCTGGAATCCGGCAAGTAAAACCAGAAGAGCATGGAGTCACTATCGGGCACTGGGAAATCTCTATAGCGTACGCTCTTCTTTATTGTGCTTCCCCAAACCATGGCAACTTACCTTATTGGCGACTTACACGGTCAGTATAGCGAGTTCGAGCGACTGCTGATCGGCGCTGGTCTTTGCAACGAGAACCTCAAATGGAGCGGTGGGACGGATCACCTTTGGCTGATGGGCGACTTCTTTGACCGCGGCGCTTCCGGCATTAAATGCATCGAACTTACCATGCGCTTGCAGCAGGAGGCAGATTGACGCAGAGGATGTTACTGAAGCCTGGTGCTACGCAGGTGATCGATGTCTAAATGTAGATGGTGGAATGTATTTGGGTAGCCCGGGGTTCGTACACAGGCTCAATAAGTGTCGTTAATCAGGGAAGTCAGCAGGTGATCCTCCCACCGCCCGTTGATCTTTAGATACTTTCGCGCAAGCCCTTCCTTTTCGAACCCAAGCCGGTTCAGCAGCTTTCCGCTTCGCTTATTATGGGGAAGGTATCCCGCCATAATCCGGTGCAGGCCAAGGTCATCGAACATATGCGCATTGGTCATCGACAGAGCTTCAAACATGAGGCCTTTGCGTTGGTGTTTCTCAGCAAGGGCATAACCGAGCTGGCATGACTGAAAGGTACCGCGGACAATATTGGTGTAGTTGCAGACACCTAGCACTTCGTCTTCGCTGGGTGACAACAACACAAAACATGCGCTCGCACCCTCCCTGAAGTCTCTTAGTGTCAACCTAAGGTGAATTTCCCAGAAGCCTTCAGTAAAAAAATCGGGCCGTCGAAGGGGCTCCCACGGCTCGAGGTAATCACGATTTTCATGACGAAACCGAACCATCAGGTCTGCTTCATGTGGTTCGAGCAGCCTTACCTGAAGCCTGTCAGTGTAAAGCCTGGGCAGCTTTTGTCTCTTCAGCCTCATGGATGGCTCGACAGTCGACTTGCCGCGTCAACCTTAACGTTTCCTGCCAGTACAACAACTTCACAACCAACTTCAAATGTCTGGCCTATTACCTGCCCACTTTCCGCTTCACCTACCAGATGAAATCGCTTACGGCTAACCGTGGAAGAAGGTGAGAATTGCCAATCCATAGCGCTTGAGTAAACCATCGAGGTGATCGACATATCTGCATTCAACATTTGCGGGCCTAATCCAGGCCAAATTCATGGCGAACGGACATCAGGTCCTCGAACGTTACGTCAGGACCCAGGTCGACGGCTTCATCAATGTTTAAACGGATTCGTGAGAAGCGTCCATCTGCCGCCTGAAGGATGACTCCCTGGGGGGCTTCTTCTGAACAGAGGTACAACACCGCCGGGCTTACCTGCTCTGGACGACCTCGACGGTTGGTGTCCTGCAGGCTTTCTGTCATTCGTGTCAGCGCCCCGGGCGCCAGCGTGTTTACCTTGATCCCTTTACTTGCACCTTCCAGGGCTAATACATTCATTAGCCCAATCAGCCCCATCTTGGCCGACGCATAGTTAGATTGACCAAAGTTACCGAATATCCCTGACCCTGAACTGGTAAAAACAACTCTTCCCCAATTGTTGTCGCGCATCACTGGCCAAGCCGCTTTCGTCACCAGTACTGAGCCCATAAGGTGCACATCCAGCACCTCCCTGAAGTTTTCCATTGATATATTGGCAAATGTTTTGTCGCGGAGAATACCTGCGTTGTTCACAAGGATATCTACACGACCGTAGTTATCCAAAGCGGTACCGATTATCGCCGCGGCGCCTTCCTGCGTCGTAACCGAATCTGTATTCGCGCAGGCTTCGCCGCCCAGTTTGCGGATTTCGTCAACGACTGTTTGCGCGGTTGTTCCACTGCCTGTTCCATCGACAGCGCCACCAAGGTCATTCACAACAACTCGTGCGCCACGCCGGGCGAATTCAATGGCGTGAGAACGCCCAAGCCCACGGCCTGCACCTGTTACTACCACGACCTTCGTTGCAAACGAAGAGTCATCGAGGGAAGAAGTCATGATGCCTCTGTATTAGAATTTTTGAGGATGCGATTGCAAGAGTAGCGGTTTCATCAAGCCGAAACAAACTGCTATCTGGCGGCTTTGAGCTCGACGGTGTTGCCATCTGGATCAGTTACATAAATCGACAACCCGTAGCCATCAGCACCATATCGTGTAGCTGCCTCGCTGCAGGAAACACCAGATGAGATCATCAGTTCAGTAATAGCATCTGGCTCGAAAGGTGAAATAGTCAGGCAGAAGTGATCCAGGTTCCTGTTTTTCTGAACAACTTCAAAGTCTCCTGCCAGTTTGCCGCCAATAGGAACCAGATCAATCAACTGCCTTCCCGCGCGAAGCTGGAATAGGCCTAGATCCGGTAACTCTCGCTCCATCACGCAACCGAGCAATCCTTCATAGAACTTACGCGACTCAGCAAGATTACCAACCCGAAGCACCAGGTGATCGATGCCGTCGATTTCGAAGGGGCTCATATGGGCCCCGCCGCCGTCCGAACCAGGATGCGGTAAGGTACAGCACTCGGCTGTTCAGAAAATTCATCTTTCAGCTCAAAACCAAAATTCTCATACAGTTTTAACGCTCGCAGATTGAACTTTGCCACTGTTAGACGAAGGAACTCCGGATTGAGCGTACCAAGTGCATGGTCCAAAATTGCACCAAAAAAAGCAGTGCCGTTTCCCTGCCCCGTGAGCTCGGGCCGCATTCCAACACCTATATCCAACGCTTCGTCACTATAGTCACCACCCGAGACCTGTCCATCAGAACCAAACGAACAAAAACCGACCATCGTCCCGCAGGTATCAAGGACCGCGTGAAATTTTAACTCAGGATTCAGGAACTGTCTGACGTAATGTTCCTGGTGGTCATCGAACGATGGGTTATAAAAATCATAAGGGAACGGGTATTCCCAACCAAGAATGTCCCATGCGTGACGCTCTTCCAAAGGCTTTAACCAATAGTTATCATCAGAAACTGACATGCTCGGCACGCGATTGATTAAGAAGAGAAATAATCGCGCGTTGGCGCCGCTAGCGCAAGTTAGTACAAATAGTACAAATAGTGTGGTGAACGCAAATACCGTGAATGTTGCTGTTACCACGACCGATAACATTCAAATAAGGCGATCGTCATTCGAGCCACGATTCTAAACGTAACGTTAATGCTAATACTCTGTTTATCTGGCAGGGATTTATGGGCTGCCGAATGGGTGTGGGCCGATAGTCTAGCCATAGGCTCCCCTCTTCCCGAGTTTAGTGTTGTTGATGTCAGCAACGCCGCTATCCCGGTTCAAAGCCTCTATGGCAAAAAGGGTCTGCTGCTGTTTTTTAGTCGCAGCACCCAATGGTGACCTTACTGTATTAGACAACTCGTTGAGTTGTCCGAGCATGCGCCTGATCTACAGAGCAAAGGAGTCAATGTCGCGGCGGTTTTGTATGACTCACGCGCCGAACTCGAGCGTTTTTCGCACAAATACGAGATTACCTTCCCGCTCCTAAGTGACCCTGAATCATCCGCCATCATCCGGTTGGGGCTGCTCAACCCCAATTACGATCCATCAACCAAATATTATGGCGTACCCTTCCCTGGTGTTTTTCTGGTTAACTCAAAGGGCATCATCGTTGGCAAATTTGCAGAAAAAAACTATCGTGATAGACCGCTGATGGAAGATCTGATCGGGGCTGTCAATCAACTCGATTGAAGCTTTGCTCATTACCTTTTCTTCAGCATCACAACCATTTTCAGCTATTCCTACTATGGATCAAAATGCCTTGGCTTCCTGATAGGCGCCGAGAGAAAGCAATATTACAACTACCTGATTATCCTCATGACAGTCGTTGCCAGTATGCTTTCGCTGGATGTTATGGTGGGACTTATCAATGGCGCGTTTGCGCTGATGGCAATACCTGCAATGACCTCAACGATCATTCTGGCACCTAAGGTGATGTTGGCTGCGCGAACCTATTTCGCCAAAATATAACAAGCACTCGGGAAAACCCAGGCTAGAAAATACCGGCTTCCAAACCTGCGGCCATTGCCATACCCAGTTCTCTGCATGTCTGTAGCTGCTGGTCTTCAAGATCGCCAACCACAACGATGGGTGGCTGAACTTCTTTAAAATTATATCCATTACATATACGGCGAATAGCGGTTAACGCACCTGTACCGTCGTTTCCCGCCCCGACCAGCATGCAATAGGGTTTGCCATCGACCTGTCCCTCAACTTCATAAAAGGTACGGTCAAAAAAGTCTTTTAGTGCGCCGGACATATAGCCAAAATTTTCAGGGGTTCCAAAGATGATGCCGTCTGCTTCCAGCAGATCCTCTATCCCAGCTTCCATTGCCTCCCTGAACGTGACATCGACGTCAATGTCCGGATGATTTGCACCCTCTAGCACCGCCTTGGCCATCAAACCGTTTTTACCGGTTTTACTGTGGTAGACAATGAGTAAATGTTTTCTTTTCACTCCGGTTGCGTATCCTTTTGGTAATAGCCTTTAGTCCTAACCGACCAGTTGCGTCTCTTTTCTTTCGCATGCAGCTTTCGGTTGTTGGTACTTCAGTTACCCTTTTCTTAGCCGAATCATGGTTCGTCCTACGTACTCATACTCAGGAACCTCCAGATTAAGCTTGGCCGCAGCACCCTTTTCTACCCTTCCAGCGATGTCATATTCACTACGATGACAGGGACAACGAAACCCTGCGAGCCTTGCGCCGGCGGTGAAATCAACCTCACAACCAAGATGGGTACAGTTAGCGTAGACTAACAAATGCTCTGGTTTCCTGGACCTGAAGGTATTGGCTGCGTAATCCGGCTGATGAGACAGCAAAGAGTCAGGATCATTCAGAGCGTCGGAGACAATGAGTCGCTCGACCTGGTTCCTGTCGCGTCGCACAACCATCACGTTTCGCCCCAGCCACCGCACAACTTTGATATCCCCGGCGACCATTCCACCAACATCAACATCTAAAATAGTCTCATTTCTAAAAGCAGGCACCCAGGAACGAATAAATGGAACAGAAAATCCAGCCAACCCAATAAGCGAAAAGCCTGCCACTATTCTTGTGAGCAACGTCCGTCTATCAATCATCAGCCTTCTCACAGTAAAAACCACCTTCAAAGCTGGTCATATTTGGTACACGCGAGCAGCCGTGTCGTGGAATAATTTCGCCTTCTCGCTAACCGTTCGGAACTGTGACATCTTCTTAAACGCGTTCCACAAAACGGGATAGGAAACGGATTCCTTGTCGACTGGAAAATTGCTTTCAAACATGCATCTATCGGCACCAAATGTATCAATACAGAATTCATAATAGGGTGCAGTTTTGTCCACAAGTTCGTCGGAAGAAGCAGGCAGCGCTCTTTTATGCCAGCCGAACCCATTGATCTTCATATTAATGCCGCCCAGCTTGAAGTGAACATTGCTGCAATCTTTGAGCGCCTCGATACTCTGTTGCCAGGCCTTGAAAACTTCTACCTGTTTGCCTTCATATGGACCTATCCCAAGAGGCCCGCCGAAATGGTCAAGCACCATGGTCACTGTGGGATTGGCTTTTGCCAGTTGTGTAAATTCATCGATCTGCGTGTGATAACACCAGGCATCAAACGTCAGGCACAGATCGCCCAGCACATTGAATCCTTCCATGAAATCGTCCTGTAGCATCTGGTGCTCTACCGGATCGGAATGAGAAATCCGAATATCCGGACTGGTATGCCAGCTCGCGGCATGGCGGATACCACGGAACCGATTCACTGAAGCTGCAATGTGTGCCTCTAGCACCGGCCGTACCTGCGCGCCAAGGGTCAGGTCTGCGAAACTGACAATACCTGCCGCAACACGGCAGTCACCATAAGTACCGGAACTGCTCATCGCCGCCACACCCTGCACGAATTCGGTCTCTCCCACGGGCGCCAAGGCCTTGGTGACACCAGCCCTGAACATCGAATCACACTCAACAAAAACTGTACTAACGACATGATGCCCCGTGTAGACATCTTCTAAAATCTCATCAAGCAGGTATCTACTGCCATTCCGGTCCCAGAGATGGTGGTGTGGATCGCAGATCCTGAGATCGGGTTGCAGTATTTCCTCTTGCACCAATGATAACCAGGATTGCTCACCCATGATTTTCTTCCTTATTGACCTTTGTGCTACCTTGCCATCTTTGCTACTGCAGCCTGAAGTGTCAATTTGTATGTCGGATAAGTTAAAAGCATTAGCTATCGACCTGGATGGCACTTAGCTGGTTGGGGAAAGCCTGTCTGAGCGGAACCCGCGAGTCGTCGCAGCTACGTATAAAAAGGGATATCACATCGTCGTCGCAACCGCACGTCGGCTGCAACCGGGTTTTGTTGAAAAGCTATACCGTATCTGCAATTGGAACCGCTGCATTGCCTGCGTCAGCTGAGCTTCGCGTATCGCCACGGTTCAGGGCAGCAGCACTATCGGCGAACCTACCATTCACCTACGTTGTCCATGGAAAGCCAGGGCTCCTCGGGTGCGAGGGAATCCCCATTCTGTAGAATTTCGATTGAAATGTTGTCCGGAGATCTTACAAAAGCCATGCGGCCATCACGGGGTGGTCTACTAATAATGACGCCGCCATCCATCAAGCGCTGACAGGTCTCGTAGATGTTATCAACGGCATAAGCCAGGTGTCCGAAATTCCGGTTTCCATCACCCAGCTCATCGGCATCCCAGTTGTAAGTGAGTTCTACCTGAGCGGACTCATCACCCGGCGCCGAAAGGAAAACCAGCGTAAACCGACCCTGCTCGTTTTCGTAACGGCGATTTTCCTGCAGGCCCAGCTTGTCACAATAAAAATCCAGAGAGGCTTCAATATCATTGACCCTCACCATGGTATGTAGGTACTTCATGTAGCCGTATTCCTTGATCGATTGTAACCATACATCTTAACGGCTATGTACGAGCCACACCATTAATGCCCTTTGCTGAACTATTGGTTAACCAATCACTTAACCAATCACTTAACCAA
>Ga0114993_10000813_pt1 | contig 36179 bp, 30 predicted proteins | sample ArcticOcean_MG_C_FD_87042 | JGI IMG/M metagenome (GOLD analysis project Ga0114993, IMG submission 87042) | Marine microbial communities from western Arctic Ocean - ArcticOcean_MG_CB2_150 | ecosystem: Environmental > Aquatic > Marine > Oceanic | place: Arctic Ocean: Canada Basin | collected...
GCCAGCCTGCTGCAAAGCTGACTGGACTTCTTCGAAGTCTATTGGTCTGAGTGATGACATGTTAAACCTCCTATTTGGTTAACGGCTACGCTCTACACACCTAGTTATACCCAGGTACGTGCGATAATTAACCTATTCGTGGAGACGAATGAAGGCTTGTTTGACAGAATCAACTGAGGGGTCCCAGGACTCGTCGACAGGCAGAAATTCCACAATGGACTCTGACATAAGGCATCTTTCGCCTTACGGTTTGTATCAGGTATTCTTGTGAAGCGATCCAACCACTCCGCCTGCAACCATTGCCGGAATGAGATACTTAAGAAAATCGGCGCCAACCATACCGCCACGCTCTCTATTCTTCAAGATCTCATTTTCAGAACGACGACGGCTTAGTCCTGAAAGAATAGCGGCTAAGCCAGCGCCGGCTGCTCCGATGCCCGCGCCACGCGCAGTCGACGATTGGGCTAGTCGTTGAATGTTGTAGGGTATACTAGTGACCTTGCTGCTGTCCGCCAAACTCTTACCGGCCTCGCTTATACCCTTACTGGCCTCGCTTATATCCTTACCGGCCTCGCTCATATTATCCATAGCTTTCCGTGTACGTGTCAGGGTTGCTATGGCGAGTGGAACCACTTCGCCTGCGCCTACTGCCGTAGGTATAGCGAACGTAGCTTTCGTCGGAATATTTGTTAGTAGTTTACCTACACCACCCGCCCTATGAGCTAGGCCACCGATCGAGGCACCGACTGCGGCGTCGATAAGCGCAGACACCCTCCGAGCTGGTTCTACATCCTCGTAACCAGCCACCCGCGGTGTGACGGAGTAACCGATCGCACCTCCTGCGCCTGCACCGATGCCGGTCCGGCCGAGGTACTTCAATGCCTCTAATGTTTTAGGATTAAATGGCATTACCCTGCTTTCCCTTCGCGTACACTTGCAAGTTCCGGATGCCGTAGAAGCGCTTCTAGTTCGCCCGGATCATTTATGTGCAATCGCCGACGCAAGAAGAGCAAGCGACTGTAATCGCTCAACGCTTCATTGCGACCAGAGATGAAACCTGGAATAGCACCCACCACACCACCGAGCGCCGCGCCTGTGCCCACAGCTGCAGGCTTATTGGAAATTAAGCGAGCGGCCAGCGCACCGAGTATGGCACCCAAACCCCCGGTACCAAGGGCGCGTTGTGTCCCGGCGGCTGTGGGATCGCGCCGGAATTGCGTCGTTAACGCTTTATCGTACGCCGGATACGCTGGGCCGCCGCTAAATCGCTTAGGTTTGGACTTCCTCTCTTGGTCATCCTCTCGCTTAACCCGGCCGGCCTTCACGAGACTGGCTAAGCCAACAAGCTCGGTTGCTGAAACCTGCATTACGCCTCATCCTCCTGATTGCTATACGGGATATCGTGCTGTGGGCTAGTCGGCTCGTATTCCACGAGCATAGTGCCAACAACCGGGATCACAGACGCCTTACCAAACTCGTCCGATACCTCTAACGAAAAACTATACGCACCGCGGCGAAGCTTGTCACCTACAGAATCAGGAATACGAATCTGGATAAGCCCTGGGTGATTCTGGCGGTCCACTTCTTCAATACCGTCCGACCATTCGCCCGTCCAAATTGCTGAAAAATGAAACCTATTTTCAGCCAGTTTGAAGGTCAAGCGAGAGTTATCTGACGTCACGGCAGCGCCCTGCTTCAGGTTTACACGCGTAGTAAAGCTAAGATCCGCCCCGCTCGTCACACGCCAAATAGGCTGACGATCTGAAGCTAAAGGCGGATTCGCGCCCACAGGTCGGGGTTTAATATACATCGATGCTTCTCCGAGTTCAGAATTACCCATAAAATACCACGGATACTAGATATAGTGCAACACCTAAAGAAAAGGCCCCAGGCACAGCATTCGCTGAGCGATTAGATTACGCAGCGAACTGCGCACTAACGGGACCTTCTCCTTGAGATATCTGACAGCGGGGTTAGTCGCGTGACGTCAGACTCCCAAAAATAAACGGGCATACAGGCCCGCAGGATCAACCTGCGGGCCTGTAACTTTACGACTTGGCGGGCGGCTACCTGCCGATTTTGATCTCTATGTGACTGCCGCTCTTGGTCACGACCACGTCTCCTACCCGGAGAACAAGCGTCTCCACCTCAGCCACGGTTGCGGCATCCATAGCCTTCAACGCCAGGACAGAGTTGTCGGGCTTTTTGGCCAGCTTCTTGGCCGGCTTCTTGCCCCACACCTTAACCTTTGGCGCGGCGGTCTTCTTCGCGGCAGCAGTATCGCGATTCGCCTTGGCTGTCTTCTTGGCCCAGGACTTACCCTTGGGCGAGTGCATTCGGTACTTGTGCACCGAAAGCCCGTGACCCGTCGCGAAATTACGATCACAACGCTCACACTTATGCCTTTTCGCCTTGGCTGTCTTCTTCGCCTTGGCTGCCTTCTTCTCCCTGATGTATGGTTCAGGGTTTCCGAAAGTTGGCAGATGCTGCCCGGCCCGCGTCAACCGCTCTGGCACGTGCTGCCTCGATTCCGGCTCATCTCCGGTAAACGTGGGCATTGAACTATCGCCGTCCAGCTCCAGCGAATCCGTAGGCGCCGGGTTAAGATTCAGCGTTTTCGGCTCGTCCGTATTCGTCTCTTTCATAGCTGTTACTCCTCTTCTTTATCTAGTTCTCGTTGTGCCTGTTCGGCGTCAGCGGCGTCAGCCGCCTCTGCTGCTTTATGCGCCGCGTCAGCGCGTCTGCATAGATCGTCCAGATCGGGCGATCTATTCTTGCCTGTGTACCCAACGCCATACCCAAAAAGGAATGCAACGCCGAGCGCTATAAGATTCCCAAGCATGGGCGCTCTCTCCTAGTTACTCATTTCGTATTGCGCGATGCGTTTGCACATCGCGGGACTGGCGCGATCCCAGCCGTATCCCTGGCGCCATTGATACCAGTATTTTCCCTCTCCCAGCTCCACGTAATCGTAGAAATCTAGTTCTTCAAGCATGATTAGCTACCTCCTGGACGTATCTTTTCCTAAGAAAACAAACACAGGTCGGCGCACGGGAACTTGATGCCGCACCCAGTTCGTACAAAATAAACACTCTCTACATATAGTTATACCCAAGAGAGGTAGAAAATTAAGGCAAAAGAAGGCCCGCAGGATGAGGGCCTGCGGGCCTTGGGGGGTGGAGTATCGAGCCTCGGGCAAAGGCTATGTCAGGACCTGAAGGTCAAGACCAGATCTCCCGAAACAACTGGACAAAGTCCAACTATTCCGTTCAGTCTGGGATTACGATAGCCCACGCCTGTCCGCATTGTCAAGTCTGTTTTTTAGCTTTTTCGCCCTGGGCAGTTAGCCGCGTCCGTTTATCAGCGTATTCACCGCTGTTTTGTGCTTGCGCACCTTCCGCAGTGCGGCAGCCAGGGAGGTATCAAATGAGCGCTGGTCATCGAGCCCTTGGCTCAATTCATCAACAAACTCACCAAACATCTTCCAGTACACGCAATTAGCTTGTGGTAACCCATTGCTCTTTATCTTGCCGTCATCACTCGGCGGGGGAACTGGCGGGGGAACTGGCGGGGGAAGTGCGCTGCCGGGGTCTTTACCAAAAACCGGCATCCCATTGCCGTACGAATGGTCTAGGCCATCACCCCCTATATCAAACGCAATCTTACCAATATGCTCTCGCACTTCAGCCGGAGAGAGCTCCGTGCCCTCCGCACGATGCTTCGCAATAATCAGTGCAGCTACACCGGCAATCATCGGGCACGCCATTGATGTGCCGCTTAGCTTCGCATATCGATTGTTGAGATATGTGGAGTATACGTCTACACCAGGCGCGGCAAAATCAAGCTCTGGGCCTTGATTACTGAACCACGCACGATCCTTATCGGAATCAATCGCAGCAACTGCGATGACTGAGTCATAAATTGCCGGCTGTCCGACGCCGCTATTCTCATTGCCTGCCGCGCACACGACCGTTACTCCCTGGCTTACCGCATAATCGCACGCCGCTTCCAGGTTCGAGAATATAGCATAACCATCGGGTACACCTAAGCTCATGCTGATGACATCTACGCCGAAGTTATCGACAGCGCGCATAATAGCCGTCGCAATCCCGGTGATACTGCCACCGCCGTCTCTACCGAGCGCCGCGATGTAGTAGTCGTCGTTATCGGGTGCAACACCAGCAACACCCAGGTCGTTATGCGCAATGGCGGAAATAATACCACCACAGTGTGTAGCGTGTCCGTTAAGGTCCTCCCGATAACCGGGAATTACGGAGTCGCCGTCTACCACTGCCAGATCAACATGCTCCGGGACACCAGTGTCGATGACGCACGTTTTCGCGCCAACGCCTTCCGTATCCCGCCACATGTACGGCACATTCATAAGTTCATGTGCGTAATCTAATCGCTCAGCCAGAATCGTAACCTGGGATACCACAGTCCGTGGCGGCAACCAAATAAGTTCGTCATGATCAGTCATGCTGTTTCTCCTATAGGATATGTACCTTTTGTTGCTTCGTCTGGCGTTCCCGCATATTCAACATCAATGCGGGTACACCGTAGTATTTCTTTAAACGCACCACGCCGGCCGGGTTCAATGACTGGAGCACATTCACGAAATCACCAAACAAGTTGCGCTGTATTCGTCGTTTCTTGCAACCGGAACATCCGCGCCCCTTAGACAGTTCGATGTGCATCTGCGACACCTTCTGGCGAATAGGCAAGAACTCCGGCACCTGTATATAGAATTGTTGATCACCTAACGCCCGGGTAGCCATAGATGCCGTCAACAAGGTGGGTTTTACATCAGGCATGGGTTACAACCTCATAACTCGTGAGACTATCGCCGGCCTTCAAGGAAGTTACAAGGTCTTTCAGGTCGGCGTCAATCCACTTCCGTACATCCTCTAATTCGCCCATGCTCCGAAAACGCAAGGTTATGTCATCTACCCTATAATATGGCATCTCATTGGTCAGGTCAGGTGCGGTCGTGGGGAACTCTTCCAAGTCCACGGGATCAGCGACGCACTGAAACAAGTCTGTAAGATCGTCGTCCGGGCGTAATGCCGGAGCAACCCCGCGGTGCATCACTAACACCTCTTTGGGCATATCAGTCGCCGTTTGAATCTCTACACGGAGATCATAACTCTGCAGATTTGCTTCCGGCTTCGTGATCCAATATCGTGCTACTAAACTTGCTGCCATGATTTTCTCCTTAACTAACCGTCCATAGTAAGCCGTTCTTGAACTCTAATATCTTTACCGAGGATCCCGGCCCAATAAGTGTAATTGTATCAGTTTTACCGGGGAATGTGTTGAAGAACTCTACCGGGGTGGCGCCCTGGATGTCTATAATGTGCCCCTCAGCGACGTTGAACAAAAGATCCTGATGCTTAAATGCTATGCCAACATCACCGCCGGCGTCGACGGTTACATCTAGTGCATTCGCGTTATCTCCGCCATAAATCCCGATGAATTCGATCGCCGGGCCGGCATTATCGTACAGGATATCAACCCGGTGCATAATTGTACAATCTGCCCCTATGGTTATCCAATCAGTGCCTGGAGAATAGGTTGGCACGGCCCCATGCTTTAGGTCCCCGCAAGTGATGAAATCAAATGTGATTGCGCGCCCCACTTGCGCACAGGCCCACCCTTCGATATGCCCACATGTAAGTTCGATGTCGCAGTACTCGACGTGAAAACTAAGTACTTTGTTCGCCGGGGTGTAATTGATCAGATCGGGGCCATACCAGTTGTAGACGGCGACATCGGCGTCCCTGAGCCCTACACAGTCATGGTGAATCGTACAGTCGTTGCCCACGTCGATCAAAACGCCGCCACTCAACTCCCCGCACGAGATCCCTCCTCCTCCGCCTGACGGAATAGCGATCGATAGGTCAAAGTTCCATTTGCATGTATTCGAGCTGTCACGAGCAACTGCAAACAACATCGTCGGTGCGGCAAGCGCCGCATCCTGGACAATAGTGGATTTGGAGACATTGAAACTAATGTCACCGCACGAGATAAGGTCACTGATGTCTGGGTAAGAGGGTAGACCAATCGAAACCTGGAATTTCCATTCACATTCTTCTCCCCCGCCTATATCACCTACAGCTACCTCTAATACGCTGACATTGATCGTCGGATCAGTCAGGGACGGCACAAAGGTGATATCCTGCTCGGTTACAACCGCAGTAAGACTAATGTCACCGCATGTGATTGACTCGGGAATAGCGATCGATAATTCAAATTGGTGCTCACACGTACCACCAGCCGGCGGGGGATCCGCGTCCTTTACTTCAAACCGCATCGTTGGTGTGTCTATATTGTCTTTTTGTACAATAGTTTGATTCGGTTCCAATATGGTCATATCCATATCACCACAAGAGAACCGGTTAGGGATAGCGATTGAGATATGAAACTGAAAATCACACGGGTCGAGGCTTTTGATAAACGCGGCCGAAATGAACGGTTGTGGTATAGCGCCCTCGGAGATGTGCTGGTTAGCCGCGTTCGCCTCAATATCGATATCGCCGCAGGAGAACCGGTTAGGGATAGCGATTGAGACCTCAAGTTGAAACTCACATTCTGCTTCACCCCCAGGAACGGGGCCGTCAACCCACCGGACCACCATGTCCGGAACTGCGATATTTTTCTCGACGATGATTTGTTTAGGCGAGTAGGCCGTGATATCTATATCGCCGCAGGAGAACCGGTTAGGGATAGCGATGGAGATCTCAAGTTGAAACTCACACGTACCACCAGCCGGCGGGGGATCCGCGTCAACCCACCGGACCACCATGTCCGGACTTGCGATATCTTTCTCGACGATTTGTTGGTTAGGCGATAACGCCGTGATATCGATATCGCCGCAGGAGAACCTCTCGGGGATAGCGATTGAGATATGAAACTGAAAATCACACGGGTCGAGGCTTTTGACAAACTCGGCCAAAATTTCCGGTTGTGGTATCTGTTTCTCGACGATGGTTTGGTTAGCCAAGCCCGCCTCAATAGCGATATCGCCGCAGGAGAACCTCTCGGGGATAGCGATTGATAAGTCAAAGTGCCACTCACAGCTTAATGACTTCGAGACATCGAACCGCATCGTAGGGACTGGGATATTTTTCTCGACGATGGTCTTATCCATGACCTTGAAAGTGAGCTCACCACAAGAAAAGTCACCCTCGGGAATAGCAATTGATATTTCGAACCTATAGTCACAAGTGCCAGCCTCTTCGATGATGTCAACGCGTATTTCAGGAGCATCAATATCATCCTTAATAACGATGGTTTCTTGATGGCTAAAGTCCAGCTCACCACAAGAAAAGTTACTCTCGGGAATAGCAATTGATATTTCGAATCTATAGTCACAAGTGCCAGGCTCTGGGATGATGTCAACGCGTATTTCAGGGGTCTCAATATCATCCTTAAGAACGATGGTTTCTTGATGGCTAAAGTCCAGCTCACCGCAGGAGAATTCACCCTCAGGAATAGCAATTGATATTTCGAATCTATAGTCACAAGTGCCAGGCTCTGCGATAATCTCAAAGCGTAATTCAGGAGCATCAATATCATCCTTAAGAACGATGGTTGCTTCCTTGCTAAAGTCCAGCTCACCGCAGGAGAATTCACCCTCAGGAATAGCAATTGATATTTCGAAATTCCACTCACAATCGTCCAGTTTGGTAACGTCAAACCGAATTGTCGGTTCATTGATGTCCGGCTTGAGTACAATTGCGCCAGAGGCATCTAAGCTAATATCCGGACATGTCGGTGCGGGGATGGCGATCGATAACTCGAAATCCCACTCACAATCGTCCAGTTTGGTAACGTCAAACCGAATTGTCGGTGCAGTGATGTCCGACTTGAGTACAATATCGCTAGAGGCATCTAAGCTAATCTCAGCGCATGTGATTGAATCGGGAATAGCGATTGATAACTCGAAATTCCAATCGCACGTGGCCAGCGGGTCGCCGGACGCCCTCTTCGCGGAGAAACGCATCTCGGGGATTGTTATCTCCGCTTTCTCAACAATTTCACGTGTCAAATTCATCGCCAACGGAAGACACGGAAGTTCTAGATCCAAATTAAACTCGAATTCGCACGGAGGCCCCGTCTCTACAGTATGGGTATATCCGGCTGGTCGGGTTTCCTCACACACGAACTTTGTCGCGATTAGCTCGGGCAGCATTACTATCGTAGGTACGCTGACCATACGGGTTACCGGGATCTCCTGTACCGTAGAGGTCCAACCACAACTTGGATGTTCAAAAAAGTAAGTACCTAACGTAAACGTTACTTCCGGCACCAGTGTATGCGTGACGTTGGGCATAAGCGTGGAGTGGTACGAAATACCCGTAAACTCCATTAGGGTAAAAAGCTCAACAAGCTGTGTCTGCTCTACACTGCTTCCACGGGTGATATCGAAGAGCATTGATAACTTATCGCCAATTTCGATAGTGCTCGTAGTCCGCAGATCGAACGGCATACACGGAATTGAAATCGACAGATCTACATCCCAAGCACACGTGCTGTCGCGCTTAGCCGCAATAAATGAAATGCCCGATGGTTGCGCTTTCCCGCCAACCCTTAGATCGAGGAAATCAGCCTGGATGTCAAACGGCATACACGGTATGTCCAGATCAAGATTGACGGAGAACGCCATATCACAGCAGTCCTGCGTCAACCGCTGGATGTTAAAATCGATCTTTGGCTGCTGTGAATCTGAGTCCCCAATGCAGTCAGCAGCAGGGGGAGATGAACCGAGCGTAATGGAATGCGTCACGTTAAACGTGAAGCAATGGCAAAGCTCCGGCGGCGATATGTCCGGAGGTAGGATCTCCGGAATATGGAGGACCATCGTAGCCGTTGTAAAATCCGGAATTGTACAAAGCGCCAATGGCGGAAACGGAAAGTCGTCCGGATTGATTTCGAACGAATAACTGCAATCGCCGCTTAATACGAATGAATCACGCATCAGTTACCCACAATTTACTTCTTCATCTCCAAGATTCGACTTGAAGATCACCCGGTTATTATCGGGGTCCGACTGTATCTGCACGCCCGGCCCTTCCATAAATAAGAAATTACCGTTGCTGTCTGCTCTCAGGCTGTTTATACGCAAAAGTACCTCACCACATGACAGTATGTCAGGATCAATCGGATCACAAGATATTCCTGCGCCAGAACCGCGGGAGGCGTACACTATCACTAAATCACGATTCGCATCCACGGTTACACGGCAGTTATGTCCCTCCCGTACAAAAACGGTTCCCGTCAGAAGTTCCTGCTTTAACGGGTATAGGCCCTGCACGGACGCGACTCGATGGTTGTTCTCAAAGTTCAACAGCGACGCCTCCACAGGTGCAGGCGTTGACAACGTGTATGTTCCATCTGCCCACTCACCCACAGTCTCGATGCCTGGTCCGTATATTGCGGTTATACGGTACGGATCTCCAGTTCCATAGTTTATCGGTGTGTGTGTAGCCGACGTCGCCAGCACCGTCAACGTACGCGTTATTTCGCCGTATACTAGCGCCAGGTCAATCGTAATACCGGTCACCGTTATGGTCGTGAGTGTCATCGGCTCCTCAGCCGCAACAAATTCCAAAAGTTGCAAATCGAGCAACAAGTCATTCGGAACAGTTTGCGCGCCGGCGCTCATATCACTGTCCTCTACAAACGGGTATGCCCGGTAGCTATTCTCGTTTAGCCATTGAATTGTTCTAGGCATGCTGCTTTCTCCGGAATTGCATCAAGCCCTTGAAGCCTATTTTCAGCGCATCCCCGAGGTCCGGGGGGTCGCGGAACTGTTCAACCAGCCCGTCCAGGTCCTTGTAACTGTCGACAGGCTGCAACGGCGGCCTCAAACGCGGGCTACCTTGGAAACCAATGTCATACATCGGCGTCAGGTGCACCGGATTCCACTCCCCGACTAATGATGGGGTCACAATAAAGAAGTTACCGCCAAGCGTGGTCACGTCGTAGCAAATTGTAATTTCAGGCCCCGGCGGCGTCGGCACTTCAGGCGGCAGGGGATCCTCACAAGCATCATCACCACAGGGCGATAAATTACCCTCCTCGCTGGGTAGGCGTAGACAGCGCTGTGCCTCGCATATGTCGTCGAGAAACAGCTCATGTGCACTGATTGCCAGTGTACCGTCGTCAAACTCACTGACCGTGAACATAGAGCCGGGTTGTCGGTCTATACAAATCTCCCGAATAAATCCGCAGTCTCCACAATCCTCCGGCAACGGGGGCAATAACCCTAAAATCTCAAACTCTAGAATATGCTTGCCGGCGTCCGCCCCCTCACCATAATAGCTTTTAACATTCACACCGTCAGTTCCACGGAATTTCACTGGGCCTGTCACTGTCGTGCCATCTGGTATTTTGATTGCGCGTACGCCTTCCTGGTTAAGCGCGATATACGCGGTAGGCACTAGCTCTGTTGCGGCAGGCGTAAATACCCTAAGCTCCTGTCCCTGTAATCCGCTCATCTTACCGCTACCAAAGGTCACGATCCCAATCTGCCGTTCCATCCCATCGGGCTCATACACATACGCAGTTTCATCAGCGCCTAGTACGGCGACGCCATGAATCTTACCGGTCACCGTATCGGAGAAGTACAATTTAGATTTGCCGGTATCGATGCTGGACAGGTACAGTGCGTTTTCCAGATCAATCGGATACAGGAAGGCGTCAATAATGAAGTTCGTGGGCAGAACCCAGCCAGTAGCATCTTTCAGCGTCGCATCATCCAAGAACGGATACATACGCTGTTCATGCTGGTTTCTGTATTCACCTAATACAATTGGAGGCATTATTCAAACCTCAGTGTGATACGCCCGTCCTCGTCAGGACACACGCCGTTAAAACTGCGCATGGGCGGAACACCACAAATATCCCGGTCAGCCCACTCGTTACACGGTCCGACAAAGTTGAACTTGTGCTCGTCATCCAGCCGCACCAGGATTGTCTTACCCGTGACGTCCGCCGGATCCATTTCAAACACCAAACCGCCTGCCCCTTGAAACGTGGTAATCTTGTCCGCAAAATAATCCGGGCTTCCACCGAACTTCACAAAGCGATTGACCGGTAGCGCATCTACAAGCCGCATAGCGCGCAATTCAATACCCGCATCTGCCATCCCAGAAAACTGGTAATGCTGCACCCCGGTAGGGCGGTGGTTCCCAAACGAGATCCAACCGGCAACATCGGATATGACTGGTGTTAGCGGATATGCGGTGTAAGGCACAACGTCCGACCGCCGAAATGTTCCGATCAGGAGTCCGCTGAGCGGGGATGCAAGAGCCACAATATAAGACTGTGCGCTTGCACGTACTGACGTGAAATACACATTCTCATGCTCAGGCGGAACAAGCAGGCCCAGATCAACAATGAGGTCATTCGGCAACAGTGTTCCGTCCTGTGCCTGCTTAGATGCCGTTTCCCGGAGCGGGTATGCTCGTTCCTCATTCTCGTTAAGCCATTGCGTATATTGTGTTTTCTTACTCAAAGGTCACCGAGTCCCCTAGCGTGATGATCCCGCCGCAATCAGCAAGATCATACAACACCATAGACATACTAACTTTCCACTTGCTACCATCACTACCTGCCGCCACCGCCTGACTATACGGCTCATACAATGAACAGTGAAATACAAGGCGCTTGCCTGTCCCGATAGCCGGGACACCGTCGCCCACGAGATTCGGAGCGTCGTGACTAGCATCCGTAGTCACGACCCCGCCCTGGCTATCATACTCCCACATCGTATGCCGGACTACGACGTTAGCGGGACTTGTGATGGTCATAGTGTAACTCTTTGGTCGCACAGCGTCTGGGCGATTGTTCTTCACGCTGTATGTCAACGTGGCCCAGTTAATCGCATGACTCGGCAGGTCATCTGAACCCGCGCCTGGTCCACTACTGCCGTTCAACTGCAACTTGGGTTCTACCAGGTACTCTTGGGCAATCACTGCATTAAAATGCGTGACGCCGGGCTCATAGTATTCATCCCTGGCTGAGGTTAACGTGGCTAAGATCGCGACAGAGCGCTGCTGAAGATCTGCTATCGTCAACGCCACACGCTCATAGTCTTCACATGTGCAACAGGCCTCACAGGTACCTTGAATCTGAATCGTACCGACCGACGGGTAGGGCACAATGCTGTAGCACTCTTCGTCGCCACCTTCGATAGTGATATTACCTCTACCATCCGGGTTCACTTGTGCCAACAACGTGTTCTCTCCCCGTGTAGGCAGTCCTACCCACGACGGGTCGTCCACAGCGTCATCCTCACACGGGTATATTCCCTCGCCCGCGCCTGGCGTTGCCGCAATTGTTACAACCCGGGTGTCCGGCGTTATATCACCGGTGATAATGGCCTCGTCAGTGAAATCAACGACCTGGTCGATATTATACCCGCTCTTCAACTTCACGTCGCCAGAGATTGGCCCAATCACCGCCGGCGCGGGCGTATCTGGAAGCCCGCCTCTATAAAGCTCAAATGTCTCTACTCTCTTAGGCCTGGGAATGGCGACAGACGCCTCCAACGGCAATGCAGTGTCGAAATCCACAGCGGGCGAACCCATAGCGCCGTCCATGAATTCCTGAAAGCGGGCCACGCTTACCACTGCTCGAAAGGTTGGCTTCGTCTCAGGGGTAGTCCCTGATTCTACAATCGGCAGCTCGATATAGTCAGGTTCATCACCCGTGGGTGCCCAGATGCCAACGCCAGAATAGATAGTCAGCCCGTCCAGGTCTTCAATCTGTAACGAGAATGTGTCTTCGATATGGGCCATGCGGCACAGGCACGCCGGCGTCATGCGATCCGACGACACCAACAGCACGGCGTCCAGAAACATATCTGACGGCATACTGCCGTCTAGAATCCCCTCAGCGTCTTCCGCGAACGGGTAGGCGATTTGGTGATTTGAAGTAAGATACTCATTTCCAGCTGGCATATTACGTCCCCTGCACGCTCAATACGAAGGTGGTAACAAACTCAGAGATACGCTGATGTAACTGATGGGCGTACGACTCCAAGTTCGAAACCGTGGCGTCCAATACTTTCAAGTTTTCAGTAATGAACTCCAACTCCGGACATCCGCAGCAGGGCTCCGAGCATGTGTCAGAGATAACTATGCGATTTCCTTCAGTGGTTACGCTAACACATTGTCCGTCACCGATAATCTCCGCTTCCTCAATCGGGATGCCATTAATCAAACGAACGCATTGCGCTTCGAACTCCGGACAATCGCACTCTTCGTTCAGTCCGCTTCCCGAGATCGCATCGATTCGAATTGCGTTGTAATCTTCAATATACGTCAGCCGAATGTTTGTGCCCTCAACCAGCTTTACATGCCCGAAAATTAAAGCCGACAGCGCACTGTCTTGGTCTACCTGTAATGAGCGCACACCACGAATGTCCGGGCGGATAACTGTGGCCTCAAACGCACCGTCTTCGAGCATAAAAGCGTAAAGGCCATCCGGTAAGTCCGCGTCAAAAGTGTCCAGGTCACCGATTACAATGCGCCCGCGCACGTCCGAGTAGGTCCCGGTCCCGGCTATACTGTACACCTGGTTCGTGGAGTGCTGTGCGGTATCGATCGCCAGTGTAGCCACGTTCAATGCGGCATCATCTGTGAACGTCAACGTGACCAGGTTAGCAACCCGCGCCATCTGGGACAGATACACGTCGACTACGAGCGGCCCGGGGATTGTAAGCACACAGTCTACGATAAAGTAGTTAGGTACCCGAATATCCGTGAGTCGGTTACCCTGCGTATCGACTGGATTTAGCCGTGCATTCTCACGGAACGGGTAATTCCGCAGGCTGTTTCGATTTAGCCATTCTTGGTTTACAACTGGTGGCATATGTATTCACCTTGGTTTAGGCTACGCTAACTAGCTTCCAACGCAGGTTAATGAACCCTATAGCGCCTGTGTATTCCTGGCCCGCCGGGATCACGTCGGCACGAGAGATACGTATACCGACCAACGAACCCGCCCGAACAACCGGATCGGCGGCGTCCGTCCAATTTAGAACCTGTGATCGTGTTGGGAACGGATCACCGAAAACCTGCGCCTGTCGCCGCGCCTTATCCGAAAGCGTGTTGTCATTATGCGCCAACATCGGATCATACGCTTTATAAATTGGCGTTGTGGCCGGCGACTCAGGGTATACACCAAACGGCACCGCCGCCGCTGTGGGTGTAATCATTGTCATAAGGCCATCAGGCAATGCTTGATCCAGCGAGTTCCATACATCTTCGCCGCCTGCTTCATCCGGGCCTACAATAGCCACGTGATCCGGTAACACGGTGAACTCAAACTGAAGCCCGGCGTATAACGCACTACCCCCACCAACCCAGGGGATTTCGTCCTCACCAAACACCGTGGCATATACCGTCACACGAAACTTCTCGGAGATGGCGATAGTGTGCGGCACCCGGAATTTGGCAACAAAGGCCGTCGGTATATTAGCCGCACTGCCTGTCTGCCAGCCAAGCAGTCGGATATACGGGAACATTCCGATAACCTCCTGCTTTGCATTTTCCAAGCTAACTGTTTCGAAATCGCCAGCGTACTGGTTATCCGCTACAGACAGCTTCACAATACCCTGCCCAGCCGGTGCGCCTACGCTCTGCGTGATAGAGATCGAACCATCAGATTGAATCTGCTCAACAATAGATCCACGAATCAGCTTCTGCCCATCAACAGCCTTGACTACACGCCAACCTTGCAGTCCAGCGTCCACTTCTTCCAGTTTCAAATCTAAATCCAACTCAAGATCACCCACAGTGCCCGGCTCTCCGGTACCGCACTGAATAACCTTAATCGGCGATCCGTGCGACGGGCGCAGCGACGTAACTACGCCCGTGTCGCCTAAGGCCATGCGCACCAAGTGAAAGATTAAATTCTGACGATATACGTCACTACCGTCATCGGACTTATCCACCCAATCCCGAGGCCACGGCACTGTGGCATGCAGGTCACTGTACCAGTGCAACGCCCTAACACCGATCCGGTAATCAGGCGCCGTCGGGAAGTGCCCGTGCGATGCTAGTTCTACACCATTTAAGACGAGGGTGGCTGCACCCATCGGCACGGGAGGATAGAACATGGATAACGCCGGATGCATACCAGTCGCGTACTTGAAATGAGCTGTTGGCGCTTCATCCACAATAGTTACATCCCAATAATCACCGGATGTTGCCGTGTTGGCTGTCGCTGCCGTCCCATCGTCGTCGTACGGAATAACCATCATGGTCAGCCCGTTAGACAGCGCAATCTCACTCCAGTAGAAAATGGAACTCCAGTACGTAGAGGCTGCGTCGATCAAAGAAACGTTATACTGGTCATAAATGATCACACCAATATCGCCTGTTACAATATTCCCAGTACCGGTATAACTAGGTGAACCCGGGATAGTGGCATTTGTAAGGGACCCAGATAACGTTCCGGACGCAGGAACCACGATAGCCAGCGAATTGTTACTTGGCGAACGTGCGACGAACACATTTGTTATCGCCTGCGCTAAAATTGCATCTACCAGGTGCTCATATGTGCTGTCGGCATCGGCTCCAATTTCGACACCCACATTGCCGACGTCTAGGGTGGTCGTACTAGTATAGAACTCAAAGACCTTAGTCTCCACGGTTAGCATCTCGTTAACTGCGGGCTGGCCCGTGTACGTAATATTGTAAATGTCACCACATGCCACCGTGACTGTGTCGTACTCACGGTTGTCTGAGGACGTATGGATGCCGCCGTATAACACGAAACTAAACAAGCCGTCCGTAGCTGTGTGATCCGCAAGATAATGGCGCCAGCGCCGGGGCAACCAGCCGCATGTCATTTCCGGCACATCGAGAATCCAGGTACGCTTGTTGATGTCAACGCCTTCGGCGTCGTCCGGGATGTAGGCCTCGTCGTTATCCTGCCCGGCCATCTTCTCAAGGCCAACTAACAGCCCCTTTGTGCCTACAGCCACAAGTGTTTCGAACGACCACAGTTTCTTAATACCCTGCGGCTCAAGCGGGTCGCTAGACGTCCAATGCAAATACACAGTTGTCCAATCAGTAGACGGATCTGAACTACCCGCATAGGCCTCGGCAATATCCGATGAATTGGAAAGCCAAATCGTGTACTGTGTGGCCTCATCTCCCGTCCAAGCCCCAGAGGTAACAAGACGCGGGATCAGATCGTCTTCGCTGTCCACTGCGCCCGCCGCTGTTTCCGGGTCAAACCCGGAAATGGCATGTGTGCTATTCGGAAGCGCGGGACTGTCAGAGACCGTATGGCGGCCAACAGGTCGTGCGCACAAAGGATAGGCGCGATGTATATGGGCTTCCGCCGTATTCCGGTACTGCGGGCTCAACAGCGTAAATCCGCCGTAACCCGTATTCAGCGGGTCTTCCTGGAACTGTCCCAGGTACACAGCGATACCGGAAGGTGTCGATGTCATCTTCCCAGACTCTACTGACGACAAGTGATATGTCCCGTTACGGAATAACTCGTCAGTCCCTTCAACCATGCCGTTTAAGTCCCAGCCTGCCCCATTGGTACCGAGGTTAACTTTGCCGTAAAGCGCAATTGTCCCCGTATTATCCGCATTCAGCTGTGTGAGTATGCCGATGGCATAAGTCTGCGGAGACGCAACAAATGCATCTGTTGCCGACACCGAGGCAATCGCTTGGCTATACTTACGCGTAGCACGATCCAATTGCACGAAGTCGCCGACCGAGGCGGCCGTTGCACCTGTTACCTCGATTGCAGCGTTAAGAATACGTACAGATTGAAACGTGCCAGCGCCAAGCAATCCCTGTAACTGATCATACAGGTAATTAGTGCGTTCGGTCAGTTCCCGAACCGGTCGGTTCAGGATGTCCTGCTCAAGCGCTTCGGCGCCATAGCCATGTACTGGAACCCAGAGTGCCATTATCTCATCTCCCGATTAGAAGAAGCTGATGTCCCAAAATAGGGCCAGCTCAAAGTTAGCAGGTTTTTGTGGAAAGACGTCGGCGACCTCTAGCGAGACGCGTGCAAACGGTATGTAGGTAATGGTAGACCCGTCGACCAAGCGCGTGAGAAGTAACGCCTGCCAAAACCAGTCGTCATCTTCCAGCTCATCAGCGTACGGCGCTGATGTCGGATAACCATACTCCAAACGTGTCCCACTGTGTGCCGTTAGCTGAATCTTGTTGCCGGAATAATTGACCGCGCTGCCGTCCACGCCATAACCCGGACCTGCCGACAACGGGCTGATAAGCACATTGCCGCCGACACCGGAACTCGAAAGCTCTGTGGCTAAAGAGGCCCAGGTTACCAGCCGCGAAGACGGTCGTTGCTCCAGATCCGCGTCGGGTGTTCCCGTTTCCCCGTAAATAAAGCCCATATGGGCTGGGGCGTATCGCGTATCGCCGCCCATTAAACGTGCAAGCACGTCAGCGGCAGCAAACGTTGTAACGTTATTAATTTCAAACTCATCGCAGCGCTCATTGGTCACCGGATCATAAAAGTACCCGTGAACCCGTCCGCGTATCCAGTCGAGAGGGATTTCTTGTTTCGCATGCATTGTTCCTACTCCTTACATGTGGGAATCCACCGTATCGCGGGTGGACGAACCATATACGTAGCCGTGGTGGCTGATGGGCCACCGTGGCTAATCGTCTCCTGGGCCGTCGTCGCGTACATCAATTCCGCACTGTGATTAACTCCAGACAAGTCGTAGGTATCCGGACCCAACGTTCGTTGTTCGATGACAAACACCACGACATGTGCCGGCACGACTTCTTTCAAGTGATTCAATGCCAATAACGGGTCATACTGCTTATCTGGTACAGCCAACTTGTCTCGTTCAATGAGCACGATCATTGCGTTTGCCCGCATGAAATACCGCATAAAGTACTCCAGCGGCGCCACGCGCCCATACACTGCACCGTCTACAGGGACAACTATACCATCGAGATACCCCTGAAAACAAGTCTCAGATGTCATTTCGTGAGATTCCAGGTACGCCCAAAAATCCGCCCAGAAGATGTCAATATCTTCCTGCGGCCCGTAAAGCTTAAATCGTAATCGGGAATTTCCGTCTGCATCCGCGCCATCGCGTACAATATCCTGTACATCCCAGGATGCCCCGACGCCTCGTTTAACCGGCGCCCGTAACCAGTCTTTGTTGAAAAACAGGCTAAATGCGTCCGTCTTCAGTCTTTCGCTGAACTCGCTACACGCAGCCAGTTTAAGCGGATCCAGGGTGTCGTAAACACGTACACTCTCCGTGAGGAAGTCCCCGGTATTAAGTACGCCGTCCGGTACCACGGCTGCGCGCAATGTGGCATTCTTGTGTACACGATACACCTGTTTATCTGTTACCACCAGCTGTACGCCGGTCTCCTGCAGGATGACCTCTACGATTTCGCCGTCTGATAGCACGGTGGGCTCGCCAACCACGGCTCCCACGCCGGAAGCGAACCAACGGAGAGGTGTACCCATGTTATACATATCCCATAGGCCATTCAGCATAGCCTTATAGAACGCTGTACTTTTCGGGCGGTGAATAGATAGCACATAGCCCACGTGCTCATAAATCATACTTTTATCGACGAGCGTGTTGCATGCCCACAATAACACCTCCTCGTCCCCGTCGATATCCCTAACCGGAAATACTCCGCTGTTAAAGGGATCGCCGTCTCGAAGGAAGAAGAGAGTGCTATCGCGGACGAAATAGTCAATCCCGCGGATTAGAATGCGCGTCGGACTCATAATGTTATCAGTGACGCACGTTATAACATCAACCACAGCGGCATCCAGCGGATAGCTAGTCGTGTTCTCGTACTCAGCATGTCCGCCAATCTCAAAGATTCGACCAGGCGGGTACGGCGTATTCTCAGGCTGCGGGCCAATGTACGGGGCGGGTACCATATCAGTACGCAGCAAATTGCCTTTACCCGTATTCTGTTCGCTTTTCTTGAGTACAATCGGTGTCCACCGCTCACGATGAAACACGGGGGCATCACGCCGGTTGAGCAACGCTACGCTTTCGAGAAAGTCCAGATAGACTTGGGCCAGGTTAAGCGCGTGCCCCTGCTCCAGGTTAATCACAAGGTCGGGTTGTGTGAATACCTGAGTCCAGAAGCTCCCCAGCCAGTTAGCTAGCACGCTTCCGTCACTGGTGAAATCTTCGAGCGGAATGTTAGGGGAATCGTGCATTACTCGGCTATTACTTCAATTGACAGTTTGTCTTCCTCTACACCAAAGACAACCGTCTCAGGAACCAATAGGGCAGCTGTATCTTCGACCACGCGAATATCCAGTGCGTCACCAGTCAACTCATGGCGTACGCCGTTACCATCAATAACCTGCCCCTTAAGCTCCATACCCGTCCCGTGACTTAAATCAATACGCGTAGCGCCGTCAGATATCATTTGATTGGTAATCTCTGAACGGGTGAGGATATAGCCGAAAGGCCGTGTATTTATTAGCGCAGCCAAATTGGTCTTCATTTGACCGAGGTCGATCGGATATGCCGCGGAATGGTAAGCAATAGCCTGTACCTCAACCATACAGATCAACGGACAACGTAGCACATAATCTGCTTCCAGGTTACGAATATCAGCGCTATCCACATAATCTTGGAGCGCTACCAGCCCAGGCGCGGTGTACAGCTCAATCTTGAACTCACGTGCCACGTTAGCAGACGGCACCCCCGTCACCACGACAACACTCTTTTGCCACACGGAGAATGCAATCTCCGAAGTAACGTCTTTATCGATATCGTGAAAAGTATCATTCACGCCAGACGAGCTTCGAACCTCAGAGAATGCGTAACTACCTAACGTCGGTAATTCACCGAACCCTACAGCGGGCGCCGTCGTCTGCTCAATATCTGAGACTGAGCGAATGGCATAAAAGCCAGGCACATCAGCCGCGGCCAGGTCAATCTGATAGGTGTTCACGCCGATCAGTGTACCGGTCTTCTGAATCAGAACACGATTGGGGCGGGTAAAGGTCTTGGCGTATATATCAACCCGGCTACCGATAGCGAAACCCATAGGGTTGTGCTTATCCCGTAACTGAGCACTGTCACCGTAACCCCGTACAGCTATATCCTCGATTGTAAATGCGCCCCCATCAAACGCGTCACGCAACTTCGCTTCGATTGATGTGCGGGATTCAAGCGCCCGGTAAGACACGGCGGCAGGCAAACGGGCGATAGCTTCTGTTATCGTCTCATCCTCTGTGCCGCTCGTGAACGAAGAATATGTTTCCGCAGATACGAATCCGTATAACGCTGCGGAAACATCGAGCGCAGAACCAGCAACTAACGCACCGGCCGCACCTGGCTCAACAGCAATGACCTCAACAAAGAAATAGTAATACGTACCGTCATCTGATGTGTATAGCTGTACGTTACCGGCCGAAGTATCCGGTGTACTGCTGGCCACCGTCGTTGCTACCAGCTCGAACTCCAGCCCGTCGACCGACACAAACTTAAAGCCCTCTGGTACCGTATATGTACGATCAGCACTCACGAGTAGCCGCGCTGTCCCCGCGGCCTTTGTGCCGGTCAACCGGGCCATGTTAAAGTTAGCCAGAACCGCATTGATGTCATCTGCATCTGCTGTGGCCTCGTTCTCGGCCAACGTGAGCAAGCTTTGCTTACCCTTCAGCTCCGCCATGAGGTTTGTGTCACGCGCTGTGATCTGTGCGCCCGCACGCAGCAAAAGGTCCCGCAGTACGGTACCGCGCCGTAGATCAAGATTAGGGTAAGCAGCGCGTAGCAAATCAATGACCGTAGCTTCGGCTGTATTGTATTGTTCCTGGGTGATCTCAGTTAATGCGCTCATTTTACGTCCTTGGTGCTGTTACGGGTACAATAAACGTCAAGCCGCTACCTGCTCGGCTCGTTAGGCGTACCCTAAGAAAGATAGATGACGCTTGGACATCTATGTCGTAATCCAGTAATCTGGCTGACACTATTGCCTCGTCGTCAGGTATTGTCCCATACTTATCTGTGTCCCCATCATCTGCCCGCATCTGCGCCAGTACCGCTGAATTTGCATCAGCAAAGGTATTTTGCAATTGGCCCCGGTTCTGAATTGTCCCGGCGACTACACTACGCAATAACCTAGTACCCTGTGTTCGGTCAAACTTCACCTCAGTTACCGTAGTTAGCAGCAACATCGCATATCGATGTACCAGCTTCTGGATACCGGTGGCGAGCTTCGGCGTATCCCCAGAGAGACTCAGGTACACCCGGATCAACTCGGTCGGCTCAGCGACAGATTGCAACAACTCGATATCAACCTGCCGGCCCGCGTAATTGACCGTTTTTGGATATGTAGTTGCCATACTAACTCATTCCCGCCGCCTTATCCTTCAAAACCTGATCAAAATGGTCAAGTTTCGTGACGAGGTAGCCAGTACGCTGATACTCAAATCGATCCCAATCTAGCGGCCTACGAATGCGGTGATCGTCCCAGGCGGCGAACTGCGACCGAAGATCGCGGGCACCCGAACACATGGCTGCAATTTTTAGCCGCCAGTGCTGCAGCTTCTTAATATCTGCTTTCTTTCCCTTCGTGTACTCTCCCTCCCAACCGTCGTTCTCGGGAGTTCGCTCCCAGTAGTTTGTAAAGAGCTCTGCCACAGTACCTAACGGCGTCGTAAACCATTTCTGTTTCTTTTCGTTGTTAAGCGCCGGATATCGGTCATTGCGATAATCGTCCATATATTCTTTTTGTTTGTCCCAGCTCATACCTGCCCCTTTTGCATTAATCCCTTGATTTGATTAGCGATCTGAGAACTACGCTGGCTGATTAACGCCGGCGTCACACCGAGTCGTTTCGCAATCTGATGATTCGCAATCGCAGTCCGCCCGTGGCGTCCAACTTTCAAATCATAAATCATTTGGTCACGCGCTCCAAGGGACGAGTAAACAACATCTTCAGCTATCCCGAACTTGTCGGGATCTACGGTTCCAGGTAACGATGACGCCATCTCATCGTTCTCGCTCTCAAACGCCGTATCGTAAACCGTAGGCTTTACACTCTTACGCAGCGTATTGATCCGCGACACGCTCAATCCAATCTCATCTGCCAACTCCGCGTCATTCGGGTCGCGCCCCAACGTATCTGACAATTCTTCACGTAAACGATTCAACTCTGCAGCCTGGCGGATAGCTAATTCGCTTGTGCGTAACGGGCGCATCTGTTGATTGTAGCGGGCCAATGGTTGCATTTGTGTTACTACCCACGACCGCAGCTGAGCGCCGTGCGACGGATCATATGACTTCACAGCCTTGATCGCCAATGACTTCGCCCGTCCACGAGTGAGCGGCTTCGATCCTGGATACCGGTGAACCTCCGCATTAAGCGTAGGCGCTAATGACTCAATGACCTTAGCCATGTTATCTGGCGACGGATCAGTCTTCCATAATTCATATTCTGGTATATCTATCATGTGCTCTCCGTAATCGTCAGCTACTACCCCTGATCCGAGTACAGCGGGTTCAAGTCACCGCTCTCCGCCAAATCTTTAAATTCACCAACTGGCCGAACATGACGTCCGCTTATTTGTGTTGACACCTGTCCACTTTGACAATCCACGGAGTGTACCACGTTAGTACAATAGAAGTCAAAAACGTCAGTAGGCATGGTAGGTCCTTCCATACCGACACTTAAAGCGCCCGTATCTTTAATCCGAATTACGTTCCCCGGGATGATGTAACCTCGTCCCCCGACAGGATCAATCTTCGATCCCAGGCTTGTAAACAGCAATCGACAACGCAGTTGCAGCTGCACCTGCGACCGGAATCTCTGGAGATACGTATACTTCGCTGCCCTGGCCATAGAGTAACGGGTCTTATCGAGTGTCTCTAGTGTCTGGGCGGTTGCCACTTCTGTTCCTGCAGATTCACCTGGCTTTGTAACGCCAGAGTGCCGGAGCTTCTTCGCACGCTCGGACCGTTTTACAGACGTTTTGTCGCCGTCTGACGCGCTCTGATTTCTACCCGCTGACCCGCACCAATGCGGTGGAGAGACCTGATAAACACGCCCCCGATATTTATCGCCTGTTGCCGCCAATATAGCATTTGGAATATACGTTATCTCGGCGTTCCCTACGAATGTCTCCGTTTCACCCCTTTGTTTACTGCCGTCGTCCTTGACATATATCGAGTAACTGCCGGCGGATGCTGGAGACCCATGCGGTATTAGTATGCCAGCGAGCGGACTCGGGTCGACGCCAGGAAACTGAATATCGTTAATGTCTGTCTCGTCCAATATAATTGCCGGGTCATGCCAAGGGCCAACCGGCCGCATTTCCAGATGATCTTTCCAGTACGTCGGTACAATGCAAACACCCCATTCCGTAACAAAGCGGTGAGCTAGGAGCTCCCAAGGTGATGCCTCGGCATTACCTCCGATATAGTCAACTAATGCGAGCTTCACGAACTTAATATCGCCTTCCCAACACCATTCTACCGGCCACCTCTTGTACGTGGGGGCTGGGGCAGCGGTGCCTGCCGCCGCCGCTGCTGCCGCCGCCTCCGCCCGGGCTGCCGCTGCCGCCACGCCTGCCGGCGTTGCCACTGGCGGTAGCTCACCCACCCACTTCAGGTGTTTCTGGATAACCGTCGCCGCTTTTTTTATTTGCTCTGCTAGTTTGTCCCGCATGTCCTCCTGAGTTCCATCTGTGGAGCCCCCGCATAGGAAATCCCACATGTCAGCGGCTTCCCCGTCGGCATAATGCCTAAGCGTCTTTTGGATACCGTCTGGTATATCCGTAAAATCTTCGGCGTCCGCCACCTCCATGGCCATCTTCTCCGCATACGCAAATAAACCGGAAGGCGCATAGTCGGCGCCCACTAGCGGATGCTGCAACTCAATCTCCAACGCAAAACTGCCACCAGCGTTCGCCCCCACAATACCTGCGCCTGTGATGAGCCAATCTTTCAAGTTAATCTTCTGATCCAATACCGGGGACGAACCTGGGAGATCTGGAGTGTCATTTCGATACACGTCCATGTTGAACTCCGTCTTCTTCTTCTCTGTAGCCCACAACTGAAAGTCCTCATGCCATTTTATAATCACGCCCAAGGTCGCCGCAGTTGCGGGTGGGCTATCAAATGAACCCGAAACGAATCCCTGTTTGTACGTATGCGCCGGATCTATGACGATACGCACCAGGGGTAGGCCGTTCTCAGCCAGAATCATGAGAAACGACGATACCGCATACTTCGCACCGCCTTCCGGTTTAAGGTAAACATTGTCGAATTTATTTACGATAATTGGCATTACTGCTCCCGAATATGTTGCATCTGCAACGCTAGGCTAAGTACTACAGCACCAAGCCGCAATGGAGCTTCCGGCGAGTTACGCCACGTATCCCGTAAATTGTTAAGCTGGTCTGCATACGGACCCCATGGCTTAAATAGCTGCGTATCATACCCGGGGCGCGCTAGCGTGTTTACCAGCCGTTCAAGGATATCCCCCAGGTCATAGTTAACGGCTACCCTGAGCTCAAACTCAAAATTGTAATGCCCAGTTAATACCTGTGTAGGTAAATCAAAGTACACAGACAAGTAGCCCGGTACCAGATCCAGTGCGACTGAACGAGTCGCATTACGCGGCACAATATCAAAAAGCTCACCATCTTGATCGCCATACTTCACCGTGATGGATTCTACATTTCCATCCGTCAGTTGCCACTTGTGTACGCCTGGCGGTAGGTGATCAGCAGAAAGCTTGTCCAGGAACGCGTAATGCAGCGTCATATCACAGTCGGCGGACTTGCTACGCTTAACAGTCAACGTCTTATCCGCCGCTTTAGCGATAACATCAGAATCTAACTGATATGTGATGCGAGGATCCATCGCCAATACGTACGGCTCCAGGTCCACATGGTGTGCGAGTTGCAGCAACCGGCCAATGACATCATGCTGCCCGAAGTTGTCTAACCCGCCTGGTACAAGTACTTTATGAATACGACCAAACTCGGCGGGCAACGTGACTGGATTGAACGTAGGTTCAATATACTCATAACCTATCGCGTCGCTAACACTGCTCGCCCGTCGATTCAGGATGAGCGTTCGTACATGATTTATCATGATGTGCCTTGTGCCTCCGCCAACAGTAACGTCATTGAGAAATTCTGCAGGTTGTGGTGGGCATCTGCGGTCGATGATTGCATACCTACAATAAAACCAGACATGGGCTCTGTGGTCCCAAGAAACACTTTGGCGTATGACAAACTCTCAATTAATCGGTTCTTTTTGTAGTGGTTATTAAATAGCACAGGAATATCTGACCACTTCTCCCCATCACTCGCTACCAGAAAAGATACAAACTGTACTTCCAGCAGGCTGGCTTGCGGGTCATGCCCAAAAGCATACGTGTAAGTGTAATCGCTGAAGCACTGAACCAGATGATACTTCTCCTTCTGTCCATATGTCATGCCGGTAATAATGATCGGGTCGATATCATCCTGCTGAGTTGCCGCTGTAGCGCCTGGAGCATCGGCAAGCAACTCACCCGGCCATTTGATCCCGCTTGGTAAGACCATCCGCGCTCCTCGTCCGCCCGCTGTGAACAGATTGAACGTAGCAAAACAACCCCGCATCTTCTTATCATTTCCAAATACAAACATTATTAACCTCCGATTGTTGCGCTCAGATGCGCTGCATCCGTTACGCCGATTACGTTACCGCTATCGGACTTGATTATTAACTCGCCGGACAGTTTAAGCTCCTGTAATCCGCCGTCTCCACCGTCTCCGCGTTTCTTTGCCTCCGCACGCTTACCGTCCTCTTCTTGAGAACTGTATAGTTTGGCAATTCTCTCTGCGGCTTCCGCCTTCTCGGTGCTGCCCCCTATTGTCTTTTTCAGCTCCTCGGGCGACAGGCTTGCGATTTCAGCCAGTGCTGCGTTTTCCTCTGCGTCCGTGTGCACCAACCCCATATCAGTAGTGCTTAACGTGGCAATATCTTTACGCAACTGCTTCCCAGCTTTGTGCGAACTCCAGAGTGAGGCCGGCGACTCCCACATAGAGTCGGAGACCATGTCATAATCGTCGACATCTATATCGGCCGCGAATAGCATGTCCCCCTTCCCGCCCGATGCGGCTGCTATTGCGGTGGCAGCGTTCTCCTGGGCCTGTCCCTTGCGGCGCGCAGCTTTCTTCTCGTCTAATTTGACCCGTACAATTTCGTTTTTCCGCTGCTTTGTAAACTTATCAGAGCTGTCAGCGGCGGTAGTTGCTGCTTTGTTTAAGTCCATGAGGTCTGCTTGTCCTGTATCGACCGCAGACATGACATTTTCTATCGCCGTCTCATCTAAACCCGCGTTCGTTAGCTTTGCCACCAAAGCCTCTCTGGCCGCATCAGCCTTCTCTTCGTCACCGACGGCCGCCCCCATCGCCCCCGCACCTGCGAGTACCGCCTTAGTCAGACCCGCCTCCCGGACCTCCTCTGAGAATGCAGCTTTTGTTACACCTTTGCCGCTCTCCATCACCGTGCGCTGGGCCTCTCCCAGCGATGCAAGATCCTTCGCCACCCGCTTGCCGTATCTACCTTTCACTACCTTCTGCTTGCGCTTTGCCTCTTCCGGGGACAATGTAAGCGCTGAATCGTCCGCGTCCGTATCCTGCAGTCCTAGTAGGCGTTCCAGCGTAACTGTACCTTCTGCTGCCCCGATAAGAAGTTGCGGGAACGTCGTACGTAAATCCTGGTTCGCGTCATCGACCACCATCTCAAGCGCGGCCTGGCTACGTATCATCGTCTGAGCGTCGCCATATGTCCCCTGCGATGCCTTTAGATCTTCTACAGCGCTCGCATTGGTACCAAACGCCACTTGCGTCTGCCCAATATTTATATTTGCCTGCCCCGCAATACGCGACTGTTGTTCCGCTGCCTTCTGCAGTTCGTCGGAGTCGCCACTGTTCACCAGCGCGATCATTTGCTTACGCTCATCGTCCGATAACGTAGTCGTCTGCTGAATATACTCCCTTGCCTCTTTCAGCTCGCCGTCCTCTACGCCTTCTGATAAACCCCCTAGGATTTGTGCCAACGTATTTTGTTCGCGCTCGATGAACTCGGCGCCAACCTCCGGGGCTACACCCATCGCATCCAGGCCACGGCCTGTACGTTCGTACAGAATAAGCTTATCTGCTTGAGCGTCCGCAGTCTCCAGGCGTCTCTCAGCGTTTAACTCCTGCTCTTTCACAGCATTCTTTATAATTCTGGGATCAACCTTGGCGGCCTTGGCGTGGCCCATAGCCATAGCTACTGCCGCATCCGCTTGTTTCTCTGCCTCGACCTGATCTCCTTCCCGGGCGGCGGCTTCTGACGCATTCAGCAGACCCCGTACCGCGTCGCTTTGATCGACATCCATAAAATTACCGGCGCCGGCTGTAAGGCCTTTGATGACGTCCTGCGCGTCTGTAAAACTCTCAAAACTGCCACTAGCAATATTCTCACCCTCCTTCTGCTTAACCGCATTACGTTGTTGCCGAAGCACTTCGCCACGCTGTTCTTTATATTGCGCACCGCTAAGTACTTTGTTGACCCGGCGCAGTGCCTCGGCCTCGGGATGGGGGCCTCCTTCGGCCATGGCGTCAGCATGTGCAGCCTCTAACAGGCCTACTGTATCAGCATCGCCTTCGAAATATTCTAATGTGGCGGCCATTTTAGTCTCCGCCTTCTGTTTGGTCGTGAGGCTTGCGCGTACATCGTTTTGAGTACGATACTCGGAACTACCCTTACCTACATTATCCAGGATGTTTTGTTGGAACCGCTCTCCGAACTCACGCCCGGTTGCCGCCATCATCATGTCCATACCGCGGGTCGAACCGTCGGTGTTTTGATCGGCCCAACGCATAAATGCATCATCGCGGGTCATGCGATCTACCGTTGCCTCACTTCCAAATGCAGCCTTCAAGGCGTGCGTGGCTACCGACTCCTGTTGAATCTTGGTTCCGGTCGCGATGGACCCCATTACATCATCCATTGCGTTGTCGGTAATTAAGCCCTGCGAATGCGCATAGTTCAGCAATCGGATATCCCGCCCCTGCTCGCTGTCCATAGCATTCTCCATCAATTGGCGCTGCTCGCCTGCAACCTGACTTATCGGCTTATTGGGGTTCGTCCTGGCAACAGCATAAACATGCGAGGCCATCATCTGGCCGGCAGCCATATCGCCGTAGACTCCTTCGCCCACTCCGCGTTCGCCCGTGAAGCTTGCCACGGCGTTAGTCATCTCCTCGCCTGTCACTCCAAAAACCTTGGCCGCCGAGCTTATTTCCTGGATAGATTGTCGAAGCCCACTTGCATTACCAGAACTCAGCATAGCGGGCCACTGCTTATTGCTTATCTTATCCAGCGCGCTGATAAGCTCATCCATTTCACCACCGCCTATGAGTTCACTAACGGCGCGCATAGATTTCGCTGTTTCGCCAACAGCATCTACTTTGCCGGAGATGTCGCTGTCCACGCCCTGCATCTGACTCACACCACGCTGGGCCATTGTGGCGCCCAACTCCGATAACTCCTCGTCGCGGAACCCACGTGTGAAATCGTAATTCGGCGTCGTGGTTAATAAGCCGTCTTTGCCGCCGCGTACGGCCTTTGTCAACTCCGTTGAGAACTTAGACGCGTGCTCCATGAGGCCGGTCTGACCCTCGATATCCATAGGCGCTAACAACTCCCCGGGTACACGTCCCAGGGCATGCCGGTTGCGCAGTATCGTATCATGCGCACCCATCACGTCACCGCCCATCACCTGCTGCATCATCGGGGTTGATAGCGCCTGCGCAGCCAAATCACGCCCCCCGCCCATGGCGCCTAGATTGCCCATCCCGTGCTGGAACTCCTCAGCGGACACGCCAAGCGCCCTATGTACTCCCAAATTTGAACCAATACGCCCTAGCTGCTCGCCCGCACCTAAACCGATTTGATATCGCTTTTGATCCTGCGACGCCGTGACCATCGGCTGCGTCACATCACGCGCATAGAACCCACTACTCGGACTAACACCGGGGGCGAGGTGCGGGAGGTTCACCGGATTGGTCATGCCAAGCGCATATTGGCCGATGGCAGGGGCTGCCATCGACATGAGCGCGTCGACTGTCGGCACGCCTGTGACAGGCCTTGGTGCGGGTACACCCCGGTGCATAAACGGCGCGCCCCCCTGTAATGGTTGCCCAGGCTGAATTACATTGCCGGGCCACGGCACCGTAGAGCCTGTAGCTTCAGCGTTCTGGTAGAGCGCTGCCTGTAACATGTCGTGTGGTGTCATCGTTATGTATCTTTCACTTCAAGACCCGATCGCGGTTGCAGTTTCATCTTCTTATACTTCTCGATCGCTTTCTGACGATCGTCGTGTGCCATATCTTCGCCGCTCTTTCCACCCGTAAGGTATGGAATATGATTCAACGCGTTAAAGAACATTCGATTTACCTGGGCACCGCCCTTTTCGAACTCAGCATTCGGGTGCGCGTGAATTGCCGCAATAGCTGTCATGTAGGCAAGATCCACATTCACTCGAAGTTCCGACTCGATAACTTCGCCCCGCAAACGCACGGTTATGTGCGAGTGCGGATATTCAATTGGGGCGATAACCGTATGCATGCCCCGAAGAAGAGTCGCTACTCTGAGGTAGATTCTTCGGGATTCAAGAAATTTTGGTCTTCGGCCCCATCAACCATCGCCCAGTATTTCTGTTCGAATTTACGTATTTCGCTATACACGGCCGCAGATAACCCCTCTTGCTTATCTGCCCATAACTCTGCTTGTCCCAACCATCCGGGCTCAGTACGCTGCTCGTCGCCGTGTGCATCCTTGCCCGTGACTGTGCGCATGAGGGGTGCAGCTAGTTCAGCATATTCCTCGTCTTTCAGTATTTTGATCTGCGCAGCTAACAAGATGTTACGCAAATGCGTCGCGTACTCCAGCATGTCAGTAATGTTACCATCACGCAGCTCTTGATTTAAATATCGAATAATCGCACTTGTCTCGGCTTGCGACCGGGAACGTACAACTCCTTCAAGTTTACCACTATATAACGAAAATGGTAACTCAAACCGCTCACCGGAAATCAGCGCATCGACGAAAGCCTCACGCTCTGCCTGCGTCAGAATCACTTGTGTATAGCTGGTGGTACCATTCGTCACCATGTCGCGCAGCGAGTCATGCGCCTCCGCTCCTGCATCCATCGCAGCATGAATATCCTGCTCAGGGTGTGCGGCATTCGCTGCCTCGCCTACCGGGTCTTTCTTAGCGAGATCAGGTGCCGGTACCGAGACCGGCCCTTTGATATCCTCACCTGATTTCGCCTTTGATTTGCTAAAATCCGCAAGATCAGTAGACGATACGCTCACCGCGCCTTCTTCTAACTGGTCTGCTAGCTTCTTAGCCAACGGCCCTTCCTCCGTTTTGTTATCTCCACTAACTTTTCTCATCCCATTTCTCCTTAGGTTACAACTTCGTATTCGTTGAAATCATGCTCTGAAAACGACCCAACAGTTTCCGTTACCGCCTTTCGTATCTTGGGTATTCCATATACCTTATCTTCGATGTTTATTTCATCGTCGAGTTTCACATAAGCACTTCCGCCGTCGTAGTGCGCTTCACCGGGCCACGGCCAGGTCTCTTCAATATCATACTCTACCCACTTATCTGTGGTTAATTCTTTTAAAGTGTGAAACCCAACACTTTTCAAGTACGCCCAGCTTGCCTGATAAACACGAAACTGTGAAGCCTCATGTATTTCAGAAGGCTTCATCGTATTGTACTGCTTGCTGGTACGATAAGTGAATTCGATTTCATCTCGCTTATCCGGCAGGAACGGGGCCAACCACGGCGTCTTCTGTAACCAATCGTGAATCTGTTCAAAAAACGGTTTCAGCTCCAGGTAGAAGTCGATTATTATCGGCACCTCCATTAGCGGAATCCAAACCTTGGAATCCCGGATAATCGCTACACTACGTCCGCCCACAAGCGCCGCGGTACGGCCAGCAACGATCGTACTATTGCGCCCAATAATCAAACCGGCTGTCTTATCTGTAACGAACAACTGCTGCCGTTTTGCGTGACTGTATATCCGTTTTGCCGACAAGAAAATGGAGCCGTCGTTGTCTTCGTTCTCGCCAAATGTTTCAATCTTATGGTACCGCTCCGCGGATGAATGAATCGTCCGGGCTTGGGAGAAGATGGAACTCTCGGCGGCCTTAAGGATGATGCCACGGCTCATGACATCTTCTCCTTTCAGACCCTCGAACGCCACACCTTCTCCGTCAGCCCGCGACTCAAGCAGGATACCGCCCCTGCCGTTTCGGCCTTCGGCGAGCATGTGCAGATTAGCCTCTGCTTTGACACGTACGTCTTTATCTGTCGCAGTGATATCAACGCTGTTCTTGGCCTTGGCTATTAAGTCGTCGCCAGCCAACATGACTAGTGACTTACCCGGACGCAGCTCAAGTTGTCCGGGGCAATTTAAAATAATATTACCACCACGCATGACGATCTCGGAACCCCACGTATCACGCATAATAATAGATCCGTCATCTTCGATGTTAACGTAAGACTGACGGCGGTCGTACTTCTCGTAATCCTCCTCGGCTTTACCCAGCTCGTCGTACTTCCTGTCAGGCAGCAGGAGCTCCTTCTCATCCGGCAGGTTGATATCCGTCATGCCACCCTGTATGCTTTGGTCATGCAGTCGTTGGTAACCCATACGGTGGATCCAGGCGTACCCATCTCGAATCTGCAAGCTGCGCCCATACTTGTGGTCATCTGGCCACTCCACGGGTAGCTTCTCTTCCGGCTCATAGCCCTCTTCAATCTTGTCGCCTTCTGGGTCCCACAGCTCATACATCTGCTTCGGGACGGGAATGCGATCCCACCTCTGCAAACTGATACCACCAGCGGACCGCACAACCATACGTCCGCACGCATCAATATGCATGTGATGCAGGCCCTGGTCTTTGGCCGCATTACTGTACAACTCCGGATTATTCGCGGGATCTGGCTTAGCCACAAACAAATCGAACATATCGCCGAGCCAGCCCGTAAATACCTGCAGACGGCGCTTAGACATAAGATCAGGATCATACAACTCGTGGCGGGCCGCCGTAGATTCCTCCAAAAATTCCTCTGACCCGGTATCGATGACCACCGGCGGGCCGTAGTCCTTCCATGCGGATTTTTCGCACTGGTGACTGGTGGCCGAATGCCACCGACTCGGGTACCCGCCGTCGTTCAGGGTCTGTGTTTCGCCCTGAGCATCGATTATACGGTAATAACCCGCCACAATGCGTACAAGGTCATCTATGAGGCTAACGTCGATTCTAGCCCTATCTGAGGCCTTCAGCGTGGCCATAAAGTGGGTTACGGCGACGCCGACATCTTGCGTATTTGCATGTGCCCAATCACCCGGGAACATGTCCATACACCGGGTCGCGTTGGATTGGATACAGCGTACGTCATTCGGATCCTCTATAGGCACAGAATAAGCAAGCTCCGTACCCCCGGATGCTGACGGCTCTGAATCCCACAAGCTGGAAGGCGCCCACGACATGTCACGACTAGCGGCAGGGGACGTCCAATCAAACGCCGGTACATTGCCGATAATAATACCGATGTTGGAGCATGGGTGTGGTTTGTAAACCAGTACCCGTGAGCCTTCGACAGGTAGGTTAGACTCACTGACGCCCAGATAGTTGCTGTTAAGGCTACCTATACCGACACATGGCATGTCAGGGGCGTTGCGGCAACGTACAATTGAGTAGTACGAGCCCGCACAACTATCCAGCACCATACCAACGCGCATTTCCCCCGGATCACGCGGATCTTGCGCCACCATCTGCGATTCAGCAGCTACGTTCGATGATTGATTATCTGTACGGCCTTGACGGTCGGACACGTTCATCTGATGCGTATCAGCTACATTAAGAATCCACGACATTCGGTACGTCTCCTATCTTTATGCACAAAAAAACCCCAGCCCAGATCGCACCACGTATGATGTATCCAGGCTGGGGTTTTTATTAAAGGGGCAAATTAAGGATGCGATTCGTTTTCGTCCCCAGCACGACTATTCAATTTTTAACGCTTACGTTGCGCCGTCGGTTCCAAACTTCATGTATGCGAAACGCCACTGCATGGCCTCAACCAATCGCACGTCGGCAACCTGCATCGAGAATCCAATACTAGTGACAACTGCGCCGGACATAACGATCTTAAGGCCCTTATTGAGTGTCTCATCAGTCCAGCCGCCTTCGTTCTTGCAATGCCCGCCAACAGCTTCCAAGACCAGCGTAGCGCCGCCCTTGCAAATGTCATAGGCTTCCTTGGGAAAGAACCCACCAGAGTTCGGCGAGGAGACATCCTTGTCGCCAATCAACCGGCCTAACGTCCCCGTACCCGTGGGGCGGCCCTTAGACCAGTACAGTGCGTTCGAGCCGATCTCGAATACTTCCTGCACCTGCTGGGTATAACTCACATTCCAGTTCTGAACCAGGTAGCCAGCATCGGCAGCATCAATCCCGTCACCGGAACCAAAAACGAGCTTTGAATCCTCGGTCGAAAATACACCTGTTGGCTTTGGATTACGTTTGTACCCAAATACATCATCATTTACAGCCATCGTATTTCTCCTTGTTTAGGGCGCCCACCGGCCAGTAGGCCGGTAGTACCCTGTATTGTTTGATTACACAACTAGATGCAGCTCCAGAACGTTCAGCGGATAAGGCAGCTGAAGATCTACAATTGCAACCACATGATCTGCGAGCGTCGGGTGTTGTTGCACCGTTCGAATCTGCGTGCCGTCAAGCAGCACCTGCGGTCCTAGGAGGCCCACGTTAGTGAACGATCCGAGGAAGAACAACCCGTCTTCGATCTGCGCACGAAGCACTGACAGCAACTCTGGCGTAATATTGTACCGCCCGATGAACGGCTCAAGCCGGTCAGCGAAGTAGTACGAGATGCTATCCAGGTTCTTCGTAACGCTCAACTCCGTCTGGTTGAGATCACCGCTTATGGTGTTCGTTGAAACCTGGTGTCGGATGTAGATCCGGCCGCCAGCAACGTCCTGCATGATGATCATCGTACCGTACTCCGCCATCTTGTTTAGCTGAGTATGGCTGAAGGTGCTATACACACGGGGCAGATCGTCGAACCCATTGAGTTCAATGTTCGTCAAACCCTGCTGCGGTGAAACCGAGCTACAGAGACCTGCAACTGCCGCTGCACCAAACTCCGCGGTCAGCGAAACGCCGAAGGCACCGAGTACGTCTGGGAAGACATGGTACACACGACGATTCGCGAATCCGGAAGAAGTCGCAGCAACATCGTCAGCCATCTCCTGCACACTGAAGTCATGCCATGCCTCAACCTTAGTCGGGATGGTAATCGGAGCAGCCGGGCCGCTCTTCAATTTGACTTGCGTGTTGGACGTAACCGTTGCGATCTCATACTCCTCGTATGTCGCGTCACCCCAAGCATCTTGGGTGTAGTTTGTACGAACCTTGTCGCCAACCGCCAAATCCGCTGTAGCCGTTGTGTGCGGATGCGGATCGCCGTCATCATCGACAAACGTCAGGACCGTATACTGCGAACCTGCCACAGCCGAGTCATCTTCAATCTCGCAGAAGAACTCCTCAGAATCGGGATTCTTGGACTTATCGTAAACCGAAGCCTCGATATCCATTTTCGTTCCAACGAACCCGATGCGCCAGCGCTTGTTCGTCTCGGTGCTCATCGTGTTGATGTGCGCCTCAACTGAATTCAGCACCTGTGCGTCACGGGACAGCGGCACGAAGCCGTAAACATCCTCGTTCAGCGATGCACGGTCAATCACAGACAGATAACCTGCGTGATCGTCCGAAGGTACGGCCATGTAGTAGACCGCCCGGTTACCGCTGTTGCTCAGGGCGTTGTACACACCCTGTGAAAGCGGGTTATCCGGGGAAATCACACCCAGGGTCGTAATCACATCGCCGATATCGGAGATGTTATGAATCGTATCTGCGTAAGCCGGAAGCAATGCGCGGTACTCAACGTACATGTCCCCGGAGTAAACCGGCAAGTACGGTAGGCTGTCATCAGTCTCAGCCCAGGACGCGTCCTGAACCGTGATGTCCTGATTCACCGTGAAGTCACTAGCCGTACCCACCCAGTTATAGTCGGGCGGAACTGCCAAATCCTTCTCATCAATCAGAGCTGACTCCTGTACCAAGTACAACCAAGCAGCAAACTCGTCCGGGTTAGCGTTGCTCGTACCGTCGGATGCCAGGCCAGCTGACGCCAGGGACGGCAGATCATCTGACAGAACCAACGTGCGGAGCGCGCCATCAGCGCTTGCCGTCACAGTGATATAAAACACATCACCCTTAAGCAGGCCACCGTTGGGAACAAAGCCACCTTCCCTATTGAGGTTCGCTTCGAACTCAAGCTTAGCGCCGTAACCGCCAAGATTGACAGCCACGCCGTCGTTCACCACCACTAAGCTACCGTCATCTACGCCGACGCTGTCCGAGACTTTGATCTGAGGACGAGATGCGTTCACGCGAATAACCCAGTAGTCACCGAGGTCGAAGGTGTCGTCAACGTTAAACTGGCCAACCAGGCCACGAGCGCCAAGTGCCGCATCCGTTGTGGTGCCAGAGAAGCTGATCCCGGTGCTGTTATCACCATTGAGCGACTCAACTGCGAACTGCGCCGTAGCCAGCGCACCTGCCTGCGTCACCTTAAGGACATACTCATCATCCGAGTCACCGCCGGTCCATGCGTCGAAGTCTGTATTAGCGACGCTAAGAACGGTAGTTGCGGGATTGGCCAGGCCCTTGATCACATCAGCCTGTCGATTAAACGCGCCTCCGCGTACCACCTCAGCAATGTAAGTCGTGTCTGAGAAACCTGTGTAGGTGCCACTTGACTCTACCATCGTAGTACCCGTCACCGCAGTAAAGTCGGACAGAATATCCGTACTGAAGGTGTAAGAGTCGCCAGACTGGAAGTTGGCATCTGCATCACCGGTACCCGCATCGAAGTTGATCACGAGGTTACGGCCGATGTAAATCTGCCCGTCATGCGAACCAGCTGCTTCAATCTTGACCGTCTCACGGCGATAAGTACCACTGTCATTGGTCACAGTTGCAAGAGCCGTACCAGCAGC
>Ga0114993_10000815_pt1 | contig 36141 bp, 22 predicted proteins | sample ArcticOcean_MG_C_FD_87042 | JGI IMG/M metagenome (GOLD analysis project Ga0114993, IMG submission 87042) | Marine microbial communities from western Arctic Ocean - ArcticOcean_MG_CB2_150 | ecosystem: Environmental > Aquatic > Marine > Oceanic | place: Arctic Ocean: Canada Basin | collected...
ATATCACCCGATGATGTAAAGTGTAAATTGATGTCATCCGCGTTGAGTGCGACGGTAGATGGCGAAAACGTTTATAGTGTGTTCCAGCAAGGTGCTGGACTGGTCGATGCTGTTAACGCAGTTGGATCTGATGCGACTGGCTGTGCGAATGCGAGCCTCGATGTGGCCAAAGACCTAAGCGGGGAAGAGCATTACGGTGGTCCAGCGCGGATGGACGAGTCAGGCGAATTTTCCTTTTGGTCGAATGAAGGTTACGACGCGAGTCCGGCGGATGATCTGCTAGAATCTGACGGGTTTCTCTGGCAGTACGCCGATTTTGAGAATCAAGGCTTTCTTTGGCAGTACGGCTTTCTTTGGCAGTACTCTTCTTTGGAGGACCAAGGTTTCCTTTGGCAGTATTCCTCCCAGGAAAATCAAGGGTTTCTCTGGCAGTACGGATTTCTCTGGCAATATTCAGATTTTGAAACCAACGGGCTAAATTGGAACATGGATCAATTGGTTCAGAAGGGCTTGGTAGGTAACCTTGGTGAGGGAATGCAGGATTCAGGTTTCCTTTGGCAGTATAGCAATGCAGAAATCGCCCGATGGGTAGAGCAAGAGTAAGGAGCTATACATCATAGATAGATTTTTGAAGCATCAAATGCGGGTCTTATTGATGCTGATGCTGATCCTGATCCAAGTAGGGGCAGTAGCGTCAGCATCTGGGCTCGCGAGTCGTTTAAACCCTACTTTCGACAGGATAGATCCCAGCGACGGCCTGTCTCAAACAAGTGTCAATGTGATCTCCCAAGATTCGATGGGATTGATCTGGATAGGCACGACCGAAGGTTTAAACCGTTATGATGGTGAAAAATTCGACCAATATTTTTCAAACGAGAAGGAATCCAATAGTCTTTCGAATGATTATGTTTCTGCGATTGTAGAAGACGCCTCTGGTGTTCTTTGGGTAGGAACAGATAAAGGGTTGAATGTATTCGACCGACACACATCTAATTTCAGTTTGATCAGTTTGGCTGACCAAACAACGATACCCGTCCCTGGAATAGGCTCTATCCGATCTTTGTTTATCGATAAGCAAGAGAATCTATGGATTGGGACCGGCGGTGGCTTGGTTAAAAGGTCGAATAATGGGTCTTTAACCTTTTACATCCATGACCCTGCAGACGCAGACACCATTGGTAAAGGCGCAGTACGAGCGATAGCAGAGGATTCGCAAAGAAATATTTGGATTGGTACTGAGGATAGCGGGCTTTCAAGGCTGAATCCAGAATCCGGCGCAATACAACGGTTTGAGCGGGATTTTCAAGCCTTCGGGGCTTCGGATAGTTCAGTCCGAGATATTCTGATCCGTTCAGGCGAGATGTTCATTGCGACATTTAATGGTGGGTTATGGCGCGTTGACACTGATACGCTCCAGTTCCGTCGAGTCAGACTCTTCACCACACGCGGCCAAGAGGTAAGTAGGACACGATCATTGCTTTTAGATGCATCAGGGGGGCTGTGGGTCGGATCTGACTATGGTTTGTTTTTGATCGATCCAGTTTCGGCGAGTGCTCAAAACTTTTCTCATCGCGTTACTGACCCCGGCAGCTTGTCCCATAATGTGGTTGCCGCGTTGTTCGAAGATATGGGCGGGGTACTCTGGGTAGGCACCTACAACGGTCTTAGTAAGTGGAACTCACGCACGCCACGGTTTGCGCTCTTTCGTAGTGACAAGAATACGGAACAGGGTTTAGTTGGAGATTCAATAACCTCATTTGCTGAAAGCGATACAACGCTGTGGGTAGGCACACTGAATGGCCTAAGCGCTTATGACAAATCTCTTTCAGAGTTTAGGGTAGTTGAAGAGATCAGTCTTCAGGATCAGCGAGTAATGACTTTAGCTGTTGCGGGGACAGGGGATTCGACACTGTGGCTAGGCACCTTCAACGGCGGCTTGACGTCCTTTTCTGCAGGAATCCAACGAAACTATTTATCTAATACCAATCCCGGTAGCCTCGCGAGCAACCAGGTCAGCAAAGTGTTTGTCGATAGCAAGCAACGTCTTTGGGTCGGTATGTACGGAAGCGGTGTGGACCTCCATCTGGGCGATGGTCGCTTTGAGCATTATCCAAGAGAAGGTGCGATATTTTCGGACACCCGAATTACGGATATCGCAGAATCGCCAGACGGGAATATTTGGATCACCTCAAACGGAGGTGGGTTGATGATTCTTGATCCAGAAAATAGTAGTACGACAATTTTAAGACACGACGCATCGCGGGTAGAATCGATTGCATCTGATAACTTGGTATCAGTTTCGCGGGGCTCCAGCGGTATGTGGGTCGGTGCTAGAGATGCAGGCGTCAGCTTTGTTGATTCGGGTACACTTGAGGTCAGACGCATAACCAAAATGGATGGTCTTTCGTCCGTTGCAGCCTACGGTGTACTAGAGGACCCAGAGGGAAGTATATGGGTCAGCGGCGGGAAAGGGCTTTCTGTCCTAGCAGAAGACGGGGATTGGGACATCTACGATACAAGTCATGGCCTGCAAGCCGATGACTTTAATAGTGGCGCATATCTGAAGATGAAAGACGGCACGTTCCTTTATGGTGGAAACTATGGTTTCAATGCGTTCAATCCCTTGGATATTTACCCAAGCGACTTTTCCCCGCGTGTGGAGCTAACAGGTTTCAAAAAACTGAACAACAACGTTTCCTTTGAAACATCCTTCGATAAATTGGAGCGCATCGAGGTCTACCACGACGATTATGTGATCGAGTTTGAATACGGTGCGATGGACTACTCCAGCCCGTTGCGAAACGAATATGAATACCTGCTTGAAGGGTTTGATCCAGACTGGGTATCAGCAGATAACGATAGATCAGTGGCTTATACCAATCTGGACCCCGGCAGTTACACCTTTAGGGTAAGAGCGACCAACGGAGACGGAATATGGTCAAGCGACCAGCTCGAGGTTGAGTTAAATGTACTTCCTCCCTGGTTTCAGACCTGGTGGGCCTATTTGGGCTACCTTATTTTGGCGGTATTGGTTTTAACCGGCATCTATAGATTAAACGCACAACGGATGGCGAGGATCGCTGAAGATAGTCATCGAGCACGCCTTGAAAAGTACATCCAGACGTTAGAGCAAGCCACGGACGCGATAGCAATCGCGTCAGAAGAAGGCGTCATCGAGTACCAAAATGCACTGTTTTTGGCGTTGTTTAAAACGCCAGAGCTAGACTCTGGCGTTGGTAGTCAGTTACTAGAAACGCTCTTTGATTCAGCTGAAGAGAGAGCCGAAGTGGAATCTCGTGTTGTGGAGTCGGGGCGATTCTCCACCGAAGTGGTTCGCCGACTGGCGGTGGACAAATTTTATGAGATTAGCGTCGCGCGAACCGAGTATCAGGGTGTAGTGACGTTGATTGCGATTGCGCGAGATATCACGCAGAGAAAGGAAACTGAACGTCAGCTGGAGCACTATTCAAGAAACCTTGAAACGCAGGTTATAGAAAGAACGAGTAAGTTGGAGGAAGAAGTCAGCAAAAGCCTACTACAACAGCAGGCACTCACAAATTCACTAGCTGAAAAAGAACTATTGATCAAAGAAGTCCATCATCGTGTGAAGAACAACATGCAGGTCATCTCCAGTCTGTTAAGCATCCAGGCGGAGGGTGTAGACGACGAGGTCTATTCAAGCCTGCTTAAGGAAAGTCAGCAGCGAATCAAGTCGATGACGCTGATTCATGAAACGCTCTACCAATCAAAAGATCTTTTGAACATAGACTTTCAAGATTACATAGAGTTACTAACCAACAGCTTAAGTCGGTCATACGTGGTTCCGGGAGTGTCAGTTTTCGTGGATGTCAACGTAGAGAATGTAGTGTTGGACCTGGGGACTGCCGTTCCATGCGGCCTCATAATCAACGAGCTTGTATCGAATTCTTTGAAGCACGCATTTCATGATAAGGAAGAGACAGGGATTATAGATATTGATTTTGTAACCACTGATTGTAGCTTTGATCTGCGGATATCGGACAACGGTTCTGGCCTCCCGCCAGACTTTGATCTCGGTCAGAACACGTCGATGGGGCTGGAAATTGTAACAATTTTGACCGATCAGCTTGAAGGCTCGCTGTCCGCACATAATGATGATGGAGCAGTCTTCCAGATTAGCTTCCCAAGGCCGATAAATGAGTAGCAGCGTTTTAATCGTTGAAGATGAGGTTCTGGTAGCAAGAGATATTCGTGCTCGTCTCGAGCGGATGGGCTACACCATTGCTGGTACTGCTGCCAAAGGTGAGGACGCCATAAAACTTGCCTTGAGTGAAAACCCGGATTTGATCCTTATGGATATTAACCTCCGAGGTGAAATGGATGGTATTGAGGCGGCAACTAAGATTAACGAAGCCAGGTCGATCCCTGTTATTTTCTGCACCGCGTATTCGAACGATGAAGTGTTACAGCGCGCTAAGGTCACATCCCCTTTTGGCTATGTGCTAAAGCCGTTTGATAACAGAGAACTTTCTATAAATATAGAAATTGCTCTCTTTAAGCATAAAGTAGAGCGAGACTTGGCAGAGACCAAGCAAAACCTGGATGCCACTCTGAAAAATGTGAGCGACGGCGTAATTGCAGCAGATGCAGATGGCAAGATATTCCTGATTAACCCCATGGCAGAAAAGATAGTGGGTTGTGAGGCAGGGGCTGGATTTGGAATAGGCATTGATGATCTTCTCAAGCTGGAGGCATTCGAATCCGGGCAAGCGGTTATCAACCTGATGAGTCCGGAAACTTTTGCCTACTGGAAGCAGTTTAGTGGTATTCGACAACTGCTTACGCGTACTGATGGACAAACAGTACCGATTGAGCTAAGCGCAAACTTTTTGGACAAAGATTCTAAACTTACGGTTATTACCCTTAGGGACATTTCGCAACAACTTGGTTACGAGGAAACAATTCAGAAAAACGCCTTCTTTGATGGTTTGACAGAGCTTCCCAACAGGGCTTTGTTTGTGGACCGTCTTAATCGATCGATTAACCGACGGGCAAGAGACGGCCAACAGGGGGAGTTCTCGGTTCTATTCATCGGGCTTGATGGTTTCGCAGTGATTAATGAAGGGTTTGGTCACGAGGTGGGTGACAAGGTCATCACTGAAATTGGAAGGCGAATTAGGGAAATTATTCGCGATGACGATACAGTTTCCCGGTTTAGCGGCGATATATTTGCGGTTCTGTTGGACCCGGTCGACGCAGTGGCCGAGTCGATAGAAGCCTGTCAGCGAATCACGACTGCGGTTCAGGAACCCATTGCTGTCAATGATAATACGCTGAATATTACTGCATCGGTCGGGGTCGTCGTGAATAGCGGCGATTATCATTCAGCCGATGAAATGCTGCGTGATGCTGACACAGCCCTGCATCGTGCGAAGACAGATGCTCAGGGTTCATATGTCATGTTCGACAACGCGATGTATGAAGACGCCGTAAGGTTTATTGATCGAAAAAACGGGATGCAGAAGGCGTTAGTCGAGGGTGTTTTCGACGTTCAATACCAGCCGATCATTGACCTGGAAACAGGACAGCTTTCCAGTATGGAAGCGCTGTTGCGCTGGCCGCATCCGGAAGAGGGAATGATCCCCCCCGAAGAGTTTATTCCCATTGCGGAAGCTACTGGGTTGATCATGCCACTGGGTGAATATGTGCTAAGAAAAGTATGCAACCAGATCCGTAGCTGGGGAGATATGGGATTAGACGGCTTTCGAGTAGCAGTAAACTTCAGTGCCCGTCAGTTTGAAACAGATGTGTCGGCACTAGTTCAAGATGCGATGGCGAGTTCAGGAATAAAGCCGTCGACTTTGACTATAGAGATCACAGAAGGCCTGGCGATGAAGAATGTAGAGCGCTACACAACGATGCTCGAAGATTTATGCCGTCTCGGGGTGAACATCAGCATGGATGACTTTGGCACAGGCTATAGCTCATTGTCATACTTAAAACGATTTCCACTGACGACCTTAAAGATTGATCGCTCTTTTATCAAAGACCTTCATATAGATGAAGACGATAAAGAGATAACTAAGGCCATCATCGCTATGGGTCAGAGTTTGAATCTGACGACGCTGGCCGAAGGCGTTGAAAATGAAGAGCAGTTAGAGATTTTACGTGACTATGGTTGTGACTACATTCAAGGCTATTACTACAGCAAACCAATGCCTGCAGATGAAATGACCGAGTATCTGCGTAGCCTGGAATGAACTGGCCGGGGAATGTGCGCTCTAACAACATAGAAATTCGTTCATTTACTTTCTTTCAAATTCTTAAGCTAATTTGTTTCACCTTTTTTGTCTCAATGTTGATCGCTGGTGCGTATGGCGCAAACAAAAATGTCCCTCCCATCGATGAGAAACAGGTAGTTTTTAGAAGGCTGCCTCCAGAGGTGCGGTTGACACAATCTCAAGTGACAGCCATTGCTCAGGATGGTGCCGGTTTTATTTGGTTTGGAACGCCGAGTGGTCTAAATCGATTTGATGGGTATAAGGTTCGAAAGTACTTGAAAGGTGATGCTGCTGAATCCATACCACATGATTTTGTTCGATCGTTGCTAGTCGATAGTTCTGGTGTTTTATGGGTTGGCACCGGTGGTGGGCTCTCGGTATATGATCCCGGGACTCAGAGCTTCCGCTATATAGAACTGCTTCAAGGTAGTGAATTGAATGTCTATGTCATATATGAGGCTCAATCTGGTGAAGTTCTGGTAGGAACATCGCTAGGGGTTTTCTCAGTGAAGACTGGCGCTGATAAAAGAGTTCAATATTTAGATTCTTTAAGGGAACCCGTTCGCGCGATAGCGCAAGACACCGAAGGGCAGCTTTGGGTTGGGACAGAAAGGAATGGCTTGTTCCGGCAGGAAGGCAATCGGTTTGTTGCGGCTGATGGTATGGATAAGAAGTATGGGGTAGGCCCGGATGGTTATATCCGAGAACTTCTTTTTGATATGGAAGGTAACCTGTGGATCGCAACATACAATGATGGTCTTTCGGTTCTTTCAAAAACGGGGGTGTTCCAGAGCTTTACGGAAAGTGGTGACCTTGAAGACAAGCGGGTTCGTGCCCTGCTCGAGGACAATCTAGGAAACATTTGGGTTGGTTCAGATAAGGGTCTGCATAAATGGGACAGAGATAAGCAGAAGCTGCATTCATACTCATATGATCCCGGTAAGGCTGAAGGGCTAATAGGAAACTTGGTTTACGACCTATTTCAAGATGTTGGCGGTGTCATTTGGGTGAGCACATTTAAAGGGGTAAGTTCATTCAATACCCAAACTACTCAATTCCCCATCTATGGACTGGAAGGGCTAGATGTTGATGATTCCATTTCTTCGTTAGCAGTAGATTCGTTGGGTAAGGTCGCAGTTGGGACCCATTCGGGGGTGGTGATTTGGGATCCACTCGCAGGAACCATGCAAGATTTTCGGGATTCGGCTGGGGAACTGTTTTCAGACCATGTGATGAATATTTTGTTTGATAGTTTCGATCAGTTGTGGATTGGAACTTATTCAAATGGGGTCTACCTTTATTCTAAACATACATTGGTTGCGCATTTTGTTCACGAGGATGATAGGGCGGCTTCTTTGAGCTCAAATGCGATAACTGATTTGTATCTGTCGAGTACTGGTGATGTTTGGGTGTCTACTTTCGGGGGAGGCGTAAATAGGTTCGTATCGATTGAGGAGGGTTTTGAAAGATATCCCGAACTGAGCAACCTTTCGGGTCAGTTTCCAGATCTTAGGTGTTATGAAATTGACGAAAATGCATTAGGAACGTTGTGGATAGGTACCGCCGAAGGTGTTTTCGGCTTGGATCCTGTTACTGGGGATACGGCTAGACTGAGTTCAGATGAAACTGAATTGGTTGATAGCAGTGATATTATCAGCGTTCTGGCGACGCAGAATGGTATTTGGTTTGGGGGGCTGGAAGGAGGCCTGTTTTATTTCAATTTCAGTAGCAACGAGTTAGAACGCAAGTTTGGATTAAATCTAACTGAAGGAGCAGCGGTTTATGGGCTCTTGAGCGCTGCTGATGAGAGTGTCTGGATCGCTAGCGCGGGTTCAATATTGAGGTTAGACGGTACCGATAAGGTGTTGAAATTTGACCATACGCACGGTGTTCAAGTTGGTGAACTAAATTTTAATGCGGACCTAAACTTGACTCCAGAGATACTTTTATTTGGAGGAAACGAGGGAGTTAATGTAATACGAACAGAGCAGGTTCGACGAAACGATTATGTTCCCCCGGTTCGCGTTACACAGCTTCTTCTTAACAATAAGAAAGCTGAGTTATCCAGCGTGGAAATGTTACAGCTTGAGTATGGCGTTAACGGACTGTCAGTCGAAGTCGCAGCGCTAGATTACACCTATCCTCAGAAAAATCGTTATCAGTACAAACTACAGGGCTATGATGCTCGCTGGATCGACAACGGTACCAATCGAAACATCACCTATACAAACCTCGACCCTGGATCGTATCTGTTGCGAGTTCAGGGTTCTAACAGTGATGGGGTGTGGAATGAGGATGGACTTAGCATTCCGATAACAATCAATCCGCCTCTGTGGGCTACGTGGTGGGCGTATTGTGCATATGTTGCTTTAGCACTGTTTTCGCTCTATCAGCTGATGATATTCAGCTCGAAAAGAATCAACCAACAGGCAGAGGGCCGTTTCAATAGACGATTGAGAGGCTATGTTGAATCCTTGGATGATACGGCTGAATGTGTACTAAATGCCAATCAACAGGGGAATGTGATGTTCTCTAATAATGCGGTAGCCGGTATTCTTGGTAAACGTCCGTCCGAGGTGGGTGGCTATCCGCTTTTTGAAATGCTGTTCCAGCAAGCGGCACAGCGCCATGAGGCAAAAGAGTACGTTGATAGCGGTAATAACTTCCGGGAGGAGGTTCCGTACCTAATGTCTGACGGGGCCGAAAAAATACTCGAAATTAGCATCTCTCCGGCGTTGGAAACCCCTGAAGACGGCGTGGCATACGTCAGTATCGTGAGGGATGTCACAGAGCGAAGCCGAGAGCAGGCAGCCCTTAGGGTTAGCCACGACCAGCTCAGAGAAGAATTAAGTAATCTACACTCTCAGCTAGAGAGTACCCTGTTAAAAAATGCTGCTCAAAAAACTGACTTCAGCGCCGTACTCGCGGAGAAAGATGTACTCCTCCGTGAAATCCATGATCGCGTATATGACAACCTTGGGACGTTAACGAGTTTGTTAAGTATTCAGTCCGATAAATATTCTGATCCAGTGATATTGAATATCCTGGGTGAGAATGAGCGAAGGATCAGTTCCATTGCGTTAGTTCACGAACGCCTTTATCAGTCAAGGGAGGTTAGACGGGTCGCAATGGGCGAGTACATCGATGTGCTCTTGTCAACGCTGTACCGAAAATTGGTTTCTGAAGGGCTGGAAATTAATTTGGTGAAGGAGTTGGGAGAGTTCGATCTTGAGATCGACCTCGCAGTCCCGTGTGGGCTTATTATCAATGAGTTGTTTAGTAACGCGCTGATTCATGGTTTTGAAGGTGGGCATCATGGTTCAGGAACCGTAGAAGTAAAGTTATATCTACTTGCAAAAGAGTGTGTAATTTTCGTTTCCGATAGCGGTCGCGGCTTGCCTATAGAGGTCAATAAGGAAGCTGGATCCATGGGGTTCGAGATCGTCTCGATCCTGGTAGAGCAACTCGAGGGTTCGTTTCGATTGATTGGTGGGCAAGGAACCACGTTTGAGGTTAGATTTCCGGTAATCCGAGATGGGATTGTCGGTTAACTCTTTATGTGCCATTCCACATAGGAATCTAACAGCTTGCGAACCTTTTTCTGGTAAGCCATTTGATTCTTGGTAGCCTCATCGCTGAATAATCCGACGCTTGGTCGGCCAAGGATTGTTGTTACTCAATGTATGGTGCGTATGGGGTGTTAGGTTTTTATCGAGCTAAGGCCTTGGTGAGAATGAGGGAGTAGGCGCGCAACGCGCTTTGATGTAAGGTCTCTGCTTTGTTAAACAAACAAGGTAAGTTATGAGCGATCTTGAAGAGTCGTTTGAAGACGGAATTCTGACGTTAACCATGAATCGGCCAAAGGCGCGTAATGCGATGAGTGGCGAGATGATGTCTGCGATGCAGGCAGCGATTCCCAAGGCTGCGGTCGATCCTGCGGTGAGATGTGTCGTGTTGACGGGTGCTGGTGGTGCGTTTTGCGCCGGTGGTGACGTAAAAGGTTTTGCGTCGGACGCTGGCAGCAATGAAAATTCCTCCGGCGAGACCTCGTCGCTGGAAGCCCGCGTTCAGGGTTTGCGTCAGGGTATGGAGCTGTCACGTTTGCTGCATGTCATGCCCAAACCAACGCTTGCGATTATTCCTGGTGCTGCTGCGGGTGCAGGGCTTTCGTTGGCACTCGCTTGTGACATGCGTTTTTGTCTAGATACGGCGAAGATCACCACGGCGTTTTCCAAAATTGGCGCATCTGGTGACTACGGTGGGTCGTACTTTTTGCCGCAACTTGTTGGAGCTGCAAAGGCGCGTGAGCTGTACTTCGGTGCTGATGTTGTTACAGGTCAGGAAGCCTATGACATGGGCATGATGACTAAAATCGCTGGTGCGGATACCTTTGAAGAAGAAGCACGCGCCTATGCGAAGTACCTTGCAGGTTTACCAACCGTCGCAATTGGCTACATGAAGAAGAATCTGAATGCAGCCCAGAACGCAACGCTGAGTGATGTGTTTGATCTGGAGGCGGCGCATATGATGCGAACCTTCATGACAGAAGATCACAAGCGCGCTGCAGTGGCGTTTGTCAATAAAGAGCAGCCGGAGTTCAAAGGCCGGTAAGCCTTTTCTACAATAACTGGCAAAAAAAGACCGGCAATTGCCGGTCTTTTTTTGCGTAGCTGCGGTTAAGCCGCTTTGCCAATCACCATATCGGCAAGCTTGGCTCGCTGGTATTTCGCATCACCGTAAAGTACATGGTTGTGCATCTGCCTCTTAAAGAAGATATGCACGAAGCATTCCCAGGTAAAACCAATACCGCCATGGAATTGTATAGCGCGACTTGACGAAAATACTGCCATGTCGCTTGCCTGTGACTTAGCCATTCGAGCGTTCAATTCTGTGCTGGCTTCGCCAGAGTCAATAGCGCATGCCGCGTTGTAAACTAATGACTTGGTTCTGTCGATATCCAGCATCACGTTAACCAGTGGGTGCTTAACTGCCTGGAAGAATCCAAGTGGCCGGTCAAACTGAACCCGTGTTTTAGCGTATTCAGTCGTGGTTTGAAGCAACCATTCGCCGGCACCTACCATGTCAGCTGAAACAATTGTCAGGATTGATGGTATAGCAGCATCGATCGCTTTGTCACCGGCGCCCTCTGCTGCGAGCTCAGTACACTCCGCTGCGTTAAAAGCGATGTGTGCCTGGTCACGTGTCAGGTCAATAATGCCGTCGGCAATGATGTCAATGTTGGCGGCAGTTGCTTCGACTAAATACAGTCCAACACCATTTTCGCCTTTGGCGCTGACCACAAACCGATCGGCTTTCCTGGCATCCTGTACAAACCAGGCAGTACCCGTCAGCCTGCCATCGGCAACAGAAACGTCTGTGTCTGCGGACTCCCAGGAGCCTTTCTTGTTGGTGATTGCGAGTGTGGTTGCAGTTCCGGTGGCGATATCGGCCAGTGCTTTGTTGGCTGAATCGGTGTCGCAGGCCATCAACGTGAAAGTTGCGCAGTAAGTACTAATGAGCGGTGATGGGAAAGCTGATTTTCCGGCTTCTTCTGCAATGGCAACTGCTGCAACGAGTGGCATACCAATACCGCCAGCGGCTTCGGGTATGCATACTGCGGTCCATCCGAGTTCTACCACTTGTTGCCATAGGGACTTGTCCCAGATGCTTTCAATGGGTCTGTGGATGCTGGGGTCATGAGCGACCTGGCCGTGGATTTTGTCCGGGCTGCAATTGTCTGCAAAGAACTTCTGTGCAGAGTCTTTGAGCATGGTTTCGTCTTCACCGAAGCCAAAGTTTTTAGGTTGTTCTGTCATGTCTATCTCCTACTTCGACTTGGGCATGCCCAGGACACGTTCGCCCAGGATGTTGCGTTGAACTTCGTTAGCACCGGCTGCAATCGTAATGCCGAATGAATTCATGTAAGCGAGTGGCCACTGACCACTAACGGGAGCATTGTCGTCGTTGACGTATAACGTTGCTGCTGCACCTTCTACTTCATAGGCTATCTGCTGCAGATCCTGAGCCATTTCCGTCGCGACCAGTTTGAACTGCAATGGAATACGCATGGGGTGATCGGTTAGCGAAGCGACACTGGCTCGACGCTGATTTTGCCTGAAAGCTTCCTGGCGAATCATCATCTTGATAATATCATCGCGAATGAGCGGGTCGTCCGCCGCTGTCTTACCATTGCGGTATTGTTGTTTCGCGAGTTGTATTAATGCCATTGCGCTGTTTGTTTGTGCGCCTTCCTGCTCTTCAACTGCCATGCCGCCAGAGGCAGGCGTTGTCATAGGACCCGCGCCTCGTTCATGGGCGAGGGTAGTCATAGCCACTTTCCAGCCTGCGCCAACTTCGTCGAGCCTGTATCTGTCATCCACGACCAGGTTGTCAAAGATGACTTCGTTGAAGCCTGTTTCACCGGTTAGCTTAATAAGTGGGCGTACAGTCACGCCATTGCCAAGCGCTTTTTCAATCGGTACGACAAAGTAGGACAGCCCGTTGTATTTATCATCCTTGCTGGTTCGGCATAGCAGGATCATCCACTCTGCGAAATGCGCTAGTGACGTCCATACCTTGTGGCCGTTGATTACCCAGTTGTCGCCATCGCGTTCCGCGAAAGTTTGCTGGTTAGCAAGGTCAGAACCCGCGCCGGGCTCGCTGAAGCCCTGACACCAGATTTCTTCACCGGAGAGTAGCTTTGGCAGTAGTTCTGCTTTTACCTCGTCACGGGCGTGGAACAGGACCGTCGGTGCGGCCATGCCCATACCAATAATGTTGGGCAGGTAAGGGGTCTGTACCCTCTGCATTTCTGCATTGGCAATGGACTGGCAATTCTCCATTCCGCCGCCACCTACTTCCTTGGGGTAATCACAACCAATGAGCCCGGCGTCATAAGCAGATTTCTGCCATTTTTGGAGCCAGGCCAGCGCGTCCGGGTCACTAAGTTCCAATGCGCCCAAGGGTAATTTTACGGTTGGGCGACCGGGGTGATTGTTGGCAAGCCATTCCTTGCAGTGGGCGCGGAATGCTGTCTGTTCGGGGGTGTCCATTTTCTGGGCTTCGGACATTGAATACTCCTGTTTTTCTGGGGAATCCGGATGTTTGAGCAACTGCATAAAATTTGAGGCACTGTTGTACCTTATAAATGACAAATTGTCACATTTGGGGTTTTGTCAATGAACCTGCAGGTATTAGAGGTGAATCATGGGGGGCGGTTACGATCAGATTGGTCAATGTCCTCTGCAGGTGTTATTTTCTGCCAATAAAAGGGATATTAGAGTTAATTAACCTATAATAAGCATATATAAACGGGAATATAGTATTTATATATCTATATAAATGAAAATATACGGGAATATTAATATATATATCATTAAAATGATTAAAATAAGTACAAGTGGGGATTATATACCATTTAGGGGGTATATCAGGCGCTGGCAATACCGATGCGAATCCCGGCCAAGCTGGGTTCGTGCCTGACTTACTTTACGTCGCGCATAATCTGGATAAATGGAAGGGCCGCCGTGGTCGCCTTTTTTGTGGTTCGATTTATGACCAGGTTATCTCATGCCCTGCTCTGGTTTGATGCGCCGGGATTGTCGGTGTTCTGTGCTTTGGTGCTGCCAAAGCGATGGCTGTCACCGGTGACGCGATCATAGGTGTCGTCATGGGCATCATTACGGCGGTGGCAGGCGTTACCAGTATCAGGTTACAAGGTGTCGGGTTAGTCTGGCATCCGGATATAGTCAGATCTATGACATAATCCAGTGGAACTCTAGGAATAAAAATCATGGCTATCTCAATCGATGTGCTGCCCGGCGTAGGGGCTGAGATCCTAGGTGTCGATATTGCTGGCGGTCTGGCTTCATCGGAGCTTGAGACCATCAAACAGACCTTTTCACAGCATGGTCTGGTGTTTTTCAGGAACCAGAAAATCTCCGAGGCGGATCACATTGGCCTTGGCGAAGTGTTCGGAGACATCAACGTCAATCGGTTCTTTGCCGCGAATCCTGAGTACCCTCAAATCGCGATGGTGAGTAAAGAGCCAGACCAGATCGCGAACATCGGCGGCGGGTGGCACACAGATCATTCCTATGACCAGGAACCCGCGCTTGGTTCTATTCTGGTGGCAAGGGAGTTACCAACATCAGGTGGTGATACCTGGTTCACGAGTATGTATAAAGCCTATGACAGTCTGTCTGATGGTTTGAAAGAAACCCTTGAAGGGCTGTCCGCGGTTCATTCAGCCAAGCACGTCTTTGGCCCGCGGGGAGAATACGAAACCACTGGGTCCGCAAGCAGCAGGATCGGAAATGCTGGGGCGGCGCTTGAGATGAAAGATCCGATACATCCGGTTGTCATCAGCCACCCACTAAGTGGTCGCAAGGCGCTTTATGTGAATGCCGGCTTTACGCTGCGTTTTGATGGTTGGACAGATGAAGAATCAGCGCCACTCCTCGCCTATCTGTATGAGCGGGCGATAGCCGCTGAAAACATCACGCGGTTTAAATGGGAAAATGGTTCCATTGCCTTTTGGGACAACCGAGCCACGTGGCATTTCGCACAGAACGATTACCAGGGACAACGCAGGGTCATGCACAGAGTCACCATTGAGGGTTGTGCATTACAAGCAGCGAAACACTAGCCCGAACTCACTACTGGCCGCGACTTGTTGAAAGCTAAGGAAGCAGATGAATAGAAACCGATTGGGTCGAAGCGGCATTGTCGTCTCGGATATTTGTATGGGCACCATGACATTTGGTACCGGTGCAGATGAGAAAACAGCCTTTAAGATTATGGATAAAGCGTTTGATGCGGGTATCGACTTTTTTGATACCGCAGAGATGTATCCGGTACCTCCAGACCCTGGTTATGTTGGGCGCACGGAAGAGATCGTTGGCCGGTGGCTGAAGACCAAACCCAGGGATGCGATCATTCTGGCGACAAAGGTCGCCGGACCTAGTCATGGCTGGATACGGGCCGCCGTGCGTGAAGGAATGACGACACTTGATCGTCACAATATTGTCAGAGCCTTCGAAGGCAGCCTGAAGAAGTTGCAGACTGACTATATTGATCTGTACCAGACCCACTGGCCTGATCATGACATGCCCTACGAAGAAACCCTGGCTGCGTTAGATGAACTGATTCAGGCAGGGAAAGTCAGGATTATCGGTTGTAGTAACGAAACAACCTGGGGGCTGACGAAGAGCCTTGGGGTATCAGAACTGCATGGACTTGCCCGCTACGAGACGATTCAAAATAATTACAGCTTGAACAATCGCCGTTTTGAAGATGAATTGGCGCAAGCCTGCCGGCAAGAGCAGGTAAGCCTGATCCCTTATTCACCCTTGGCGGGTGGCGTGTTGACCGGTAAATACAACGACGGTGGAAGACCCGAAGGCGCAAGGTTTACCAATTACCTGAACGCAGGCGAACGTCAACAGGTGATGGCGCAGCGATTTGTTAATGATAAGTCTATCGCATCAACCAAGGCGTTTATGGACATCGCGAAGGAAGAAGGCATTTCTGTCGTTACCCTTGCAACCGCCTGGAGTAAGCAAGCCGATTTTGTTGCCTCGACAATTGTGGGTGCGACGCACCCCGACCAGATGGATGACATTATCAAAGCCGCGTATCTGACCATTAGCACTGATGCCAACAAGAAAATAGATGAAGTATCTCTCGAACATCGCTACCCGATGGGTTAGACCGTTACTGTTCTTGTCGCTGTTCCTTTCCTGGACCGTTCGCGCAGACAGGGATCAGCGGGAAGAGTGGACGCTTAACCTGTATGTCGAAAACGACCTGTTCTCGGAAACTGACCAGGATTATACGAGCGGTATCCAGCTTTCCTGGGTATCTCCGGATATCAGCGATTATGTGGAAAGCGAAGAACTTCCTGCCTGGGTTCGTCGGCTGAATCAAAGCCTGACGTTCTTCCATCAATCCCACGAGGGGCTGAAAAGAAATGTCACCATGACGTTTGGGCAGCAGATCTATACACCTGAAGACCTGAATGAAACCAATCTGATAGAAGACGATCGGCCTTATGCTGCCTGGCTATTTCTAGGGCTTGGCTACCAGACTCGCGCACAAGACCAGCTCGATACACTTGAAGTACAGCTAGGCATAGTAGGCCCAGGAGCATACGGGCAGGAGGCTCAGGATTTTATCCACGATCTTCGTGGTTTTGAGAAATTCAAAGGTTGGGATAACCAGCTCCGGAATGAACCTGGCATTGTGGCAACCTGGGAGCACAAGCAGAAGTGGAAGCGCATCAACCCTGAAACGCGATTCGGCTATGACGCAATTACTCACACTGGGTTGTCGCTGGGCAATGTTAGCACCCACCTGAATGCTGGTGCTGAAGTTCGAATTGGCTGGGCACTGCCTGATGATTTTGGGACGAGCGCCATTCGGCCTGGAGGACAAAACTCAACGCCGGATTCGACGTGGGATCCACGTTTCATTGGAGAAAAAAAGTGGGGTCTACATGCCTTTGCTTCGTTTGATATACGCCTGGTTGGCTACGATATTTTCCTGGACGGAAATAGCTTCAAGAACAGTCACTCGGTCACGAAAGAATCGGTCGTTGCCGACGCGGCCGTAGGCATTGCCTATATTGTCGGCGGAGGGCGCCTGTCCTACGCCCAGATCTTCCGCACTAAAGAGTTCTCGGGCCAGGATTCATCCCACTCTTATGGCTCTCTCTCGTTTTCCTACACCTTTTAACTGGCTGCACACCAGATTGCTGATTTCGCAAGGCGTTATCTCGCATATTTCATTTTACGAAAAACGGGATATCAACTAGAGTACGCACCTCGAAAACCCGTCAACCTTCATCCCAGGAGTGGACCGTATCATGGCAAACTATTTCAACACACTTTCTCTCAGGCAACAGCTAGCCCAACTGGGCAAATGTGAATTTATGGATCCCGCGGAGTTCGCGGATGAAGCTAATTACCTGAAAGGAAAGAAGCTGGTCGTGGTTGGTTGTGGCTCCCAGGGGCTGAACCAGGGTTTAAACCTTCGCGATAGTGGCCTGGATGTGTCCTATACACTGAGGCAATCGGCTATCGATGAGAAAAGGGACTCCTGGAAGAATGCCACCGAGAACGGTTTCACAGTCGGTACCTACGAAGAACTGATCCCGACAGCTGACCTTGTACTGAATTTGACTCCAGACAAGCAGCACACCGCGGTTGTAACAGAGATCATGCCGCTTATGAAAAAGAATTCCTGCCTTTCCTATTCGCATGGTTTCAACATTGTCGAAGAGGGAATGAAAGTTCGTGAAGACATCACTGTCGTTATGGTGGCGCCGAAATGTCCGGGTACGGAAGTTCGGGAAGAGTACAAGCGCGGTTTCGGCGTACCAACCCTGATTGCAGTCCATGAAGATAACGACCCAGGAGGCGAAGGCATGGCGATTGCGAAAGCCTATGCCGCAGGCACCGGAGGCCACCGGGCCGGCGTCCTGTTGTCGTCATTCATTGCCGAAGTAAAGTCTGACCTCATGGGAGAGCAAACGATTCTTTGCGGCATGCTGCAGACAGGTTCGCTGCTTTGTTTTGACAAGATGGTTGAGAAGGGTGTGGATAGAGCCTATGCCTCCAAGCTTGTACAGTATGGCTGGGAAACGGTCACTGAAGCGCTCAAGTATGGTGGTGTCACCAATATGATGGACAGGCTGTCCAATCCTGCGAAGCTCCGCGCCTATGAGCTGGCGGAAGAGCTGAAAGATCTGATGCGTCCTCTCTATGAAAAGCATATGGATGACATCATGACGGGCGCTTTTTCATCTGGAATGATGGAAGACTGGGCTAATGACGATGACAAACTACTGGGCTGGCGGGCAGACACCGGCAAGACGTCCTTTGAAACAACGGATGTCACAACGGATGAAATTTCAGAACAGGAATACTTTGATCATGGCATCCTGATGGTTGCCATGGTGAAGGCCGGTGTTGAGCTCGCTTATGAAGTGATGACTTCAGCCGGTATCAAGAAAGAGTCCGCTTACTACGAATCTCTTCATGAAACGCCTTTGATTGCCAACACCATTGCCCGAAAGAAGCTTTACGAAATGAACAGCACGATCTCAGATACCGCCGAGTACGGTTGTTATCTGTTTAATCATGCATGTTTCCCGTTACTGCAGGATTTCATGAAGGACCAGGATACGGATGTGATTGGTCGCGGACTAGGCCTGAACGACAGCAGTGTCGACAACCAGCGACTGATTGAAGTTAACGCAGATATCAGAAGCCATAGCGTTGAGCAGATTGGCCAGGTACTGCGCGGCTACATGGGGGCGATGCAACGCATCGTCTAGAGGCCTTGTATAGAAGCCTTGTATAGAAGCTTGGCAGGGCGGTTGCAGGATGATCCGGTTTACCCAGTGTGACATTAAGGTCAGCGACAAGTTTTCGCTGGCTGCACTCAATTGGCAGATTGAACAAGGCCAGACCTGGGTTGTTGTGGGACCGAATGGTTCGGGCAAGTCAGCTCTTGGTGCGGCGCTGACGGGGGAATTCCCTGTTGCGAGCGGTGATTTCGAATCTGGCTCACGGGTAGCAGTAGTTTCCCTGGAAGAACAATCACGACTTATTCAGCGAGAACGCCAGCGCGATGACAGTGACCTGACCGACGAGGTCGATGACGGTACACCCGTGCATGAGATGTTGTCAGAAGATTCGAAAGATCCCGTCCTGCTGGATCGGCTGATTGAAACCCTGGGCATGCGCCCACTGCTGGAACGCGGCTTCCGTAAATTATCTACAGGTGAGACCCGGAAAGTCCTGCTTATCAGGGCACTGACCAGCCAGCCGGAAGTACTGGTGTTGGATGAACCCTTTGAAGGGTTGGATATCCAGACCGTGCCGAAGGTTCGAGATATTCTGGAATCATTATCCGGGAAAGTCGCACTGGTACTCTGCCTGAATCGTATTGAAGAAGTGCCAGACTTTACGACCCATGCCATCCGGATGGAACATGGTCGGATGGCACAGCGGTTTAATTGCGACAGTGGCAAAGAAGCCCGATCGCTACTCTCTCAGATCAGCCAGATACGATCCCGGGATCTGACGCTACCGCCACCTGAGCAGTTGCTGGATGTGCCATTGAACGAGGATGGTTCCCTGGTAAGCCTTATCGATGCGCGTGTAGCCTATACAGACAATGTTGTTTTTGAGCACCTGAACTGGACGATTCGGCCAGGCGAACACTGGCAGGTCAAAGGTCCAAACGGTAGTGGCAAGACTTGCCTGTTGGGGCTGGTGACGGGCGATCATCCGCAGTGTTACGTAAACGAGCTCAGGCTATTTGGGCGCAGGCGCGGCCAGGGCGAGACCATCTGGCAACTCAAGGCGCACATGGGTTTTGTCTCTACTTCCCTGCACTGGGATTACCGGCTGAGCGTCGGCGTGCGAAACGTGATTGTTTCAGGTTTTTACGATTCCATCGGCCTATACCAGAAGGCGACCGACCGGCAGCTTGAAATCGCAGATGCCTGGCTGACATTGCTCGGTTTGCAAGGCAAGGCAACAGTCTCATTTTCCAAGTTGTCCTATGGCGAACAACGGGTGCTGTTGATTGCGCGGGCCATGGTGAAGCATCCACCACTTCTATTATTGGACGAGCCATGTCTGGGGTTGGATGATGCTAACCGGCAACTCGTTCTGGCGCTCACTGAACGAATCTGTGATGAAGGCAATACGACGTTGGTGTATGTCACTCATCACCAGGAAGACAGGATCAGAAACATCAGCAACGAACTGACGCTTGGATAAGTTGTGATAATCCCGCTACGTTTGCTCGCTATCTAACCTCAATATTATCCAGGGAGAGAAACATGGGCGTATTAAAGAATCAAAATGCATTTATTACTGGCGGCGGTAGTGGGATAGGTCTTGCCTGCGCCAAAGCCTTTGCAGCAGATGGTGCCAACGTTCTGATTATGGGGCGAAGCGAAGAGAAGCTCGAAAAAGCGGCTATTGAACTTCAGGGCGTTCCGGGTGCTGGAACCATCAACATATTTTCTGGTAGCGTAGCGGACGAAAAAGATGTGGAAGCTGCTGTTGCTATTGCAAGCGTGGGAGGTTCCCTGGACATTGCGGTCGCCAATGCGGGCACCGGCGGTCTGTCCCCGATTATGGCGACAGATTCCGCCAGCTGGGATGAGATTATGCAGACCAACCTGAATGGTACTTTTTATACGGTTAAGCACGCAGGTCGGGCGATGGCGAAATCCGGCGGTGGCGCAATTTGCGCTATCTCATCAATTGCAGGCATCAGGACTCACCGTTTCATGGCGCCTTACTGCGTTAGCAAAGCCGGTATCGACATGCTCGTTAAAAACTCAGCTGATGAACTGGGCAGCGTCAACATTCGAGTAAACAGTGTCTGTCCGGGGTTAGTAGACACCGAGTTGGCTGCGGGATTGATCAATACCGAAGAAGTGCTGAATGATTACCTGGATTGCATGCCAATCCGTCGTCATGGGGTTGTCGATGACATCAGCAATTCAGTACGTTTCTTGTGCGGTCCTGAATCTTCCTGGATCACCGGCGTGGTACTGAGCGTTGATGGCGGCCATCACCTTAGAAGAGGGCCCAATGTAGAGCCGTTTTCGAGGGCTCTATTTGGCGACGATATAACAGAAGGTAGGTTCACCTAGGCAGCAACAACTAGGCAGCAACAACCTTTTGGATCGACACCATACAGGTGAGTGCGGAAGGGCCCTGGGCGAGCTCTGATGTCCCAATGTCCTGGGTGACCGCATTCGGATTACCGTTCCTGCACTCGCCATCTTGATCGGGGTCTCACCAGGCGCCGGTAGCAATGCTGAGGATACTCGTCATGATGTTTTCGTCGATGTGGATTGCCACCGTTCACGCACCCTCTGATGATCGTAATCCTGATCTGTTTAATGAGTGGGTCTTCGGTCCGGTGTACCAAGACTTAGGATATACAGCCAATCCAACGGTCTGTAAGCCACCAGATCTGTGGCTATTCAGACATTGACCATCCTCTACCGAAAAACTACCCCGCGGACTTCTTTTCGCAAAAACCCCAATCAAGATACTTTTGAAATCCGGGATAAATGCGGTTTAAACTTACTATCCTCGGCTGGCCTTTTTGATTCAGATTTTTGCTTACCAGGCCAACCCATCAGTTAGTTGAGTTTACCTTTTTATTGCTGAGCACGATGCCACCAATCACCATTAACAGCGCAATAACAAACTCGATGGTTATTTGATCGTTGAATATGATCCAACCGAAGAATACACCGAATACGGGTGACAGAAGACTAAAAGAAGCCATGTCGGAAGTGGGGTAAACAGAAATGGCCCAGAACCAGAAGATAAAGCCAATAGAAACGACAAAAATGACCTGGAAACTGAATATAGCGAGAATTCCAGGAGTAAGATTTCTAATAGGATCTTCCAGCATCGGCGCAAGCAACGTGAGGATAATTCCTGATGCTGCTAATTGATAAAGCAACTGCATTTCTGGTGTGCTCAGGGAGATTTTCGTCGTTCGCGACATCAGCGCAATCATGGCCCAGGAAACAGCTGCTACCAGGCACATTACGTCTCCTTTCAGAGTTTCCAGTGATGCCACCTCAGCATCGCTGAACAGACATAGCGCAACACCGGAAATAGCAATTAGCAGGCCCATGATCCTGTAACGATTGAGTTGTTCGCCTGCAATGAGAAAGTGTGCACCTAGTGCAACCCAGAACGGCTGGGTGTAGAAGAACAGGGAAACGCGTGAAACGGTTGTATAGTCCAGGGCGGTGAACAGCAGGAAGAATTCTGCTGTAAATAAAACCCCAATGGCGAGTCCCGGTAATAGACTACCATCGCTCAGAGATAATCTTTTCTTAAAGATCAGGGCAAAAGAAAGCACGATAAAAAATGCACAGACAGAGCGCAGGCCCGCTTGGAAAATCGGTGAAAAACCGGCATTAACCAATTTTACTAGAGCTTGATTGAGACCGAGCGTGGCGCTGAATACGGTCAACATGATAATCCCGGCGTTGTCTATCCTGGTTTTACGTAACATCATTGATCCTGCTGAATGGTTATAGGCATAAGGCTAAAAAATCTGGTCGAAATCGAGTTGTGGCTCAACTTTCTGAAGGTTAAAGACACCGCAGCCTTAATTGCTAGTCTCCTAAACAATACTCTACCCTAGAAGGTCTGCTGACGTGAGGCTGTCAGGATACGGGTGTTAGACTTCCTTTACGCTCCCAAAGGACTAATGAGCAGCGCAGAATTAGAATGACGCCTGCAAGTGCTACACCGTTTAACAAGGCGATCAATGTATTCCTGGATGGTGTGTCGGCGTAACCCGACGATTCGTTACTTGCGGGTAACGTGAATGGTACGGCGACACTTCTTTACGGAATCAATCATCGTTGCCACGTTTACGATCTTTGCACCCGTTGCCGTATGAACAGGAAAATTTATCATGACTAAGAATCAATTCGTTGTTGGCCATCTTACAGAACCGTGGGTTTGCGTGGTACTCGCTTGCATATTCAGTATCCAGGTATCAGCAGAAACATCTTTTGACTTGGTGATCGCGAATGGTCGTGTGATTGATCCTGCATCATCAACCGATGCCATGCGTCATGTCGGGATTATTGATAACCGAATAGTCGCTGTCAGTGAAATGCCTTTGTCAGGCACAGAAACGATCGACGCGAAAGGCAAGGTTGTCACTGCCGGATTCATAGACTTACACAGTCATGCACAAACCCAACTCGGACAGCAGTATCAGGTAAGAGATGGTGTGACCACTGCGCTGGATCTAGAGGCTGGTGCGTACCCGGTGGCTGCTGTAGCGAACAATATTTCCGATCAAGCATTGATCAATTTTGGTGCGTCAGCGAGTTACGCCTCAATGCGTGCAAAGGTTCTCTCAAATACTGAGCAGCCTTACATTTTCTTCGCTGGAAAATCCTTTAGCTTTAAGGATGCAGCGTTTACAAAGCAGATGGATGAAGCCGAAATAGTGCGCGCTATGCGGCACGTGGGCTTGGGTATTGATCAAGGGGGCTTAGGTATCGGTTTGCTGCTAGATTACCTGGATGCTGCTGTGAGTGATGGTGAACTCGAAGCATTGTTTACCACTGCAGCTGATCGCCGCGCTCCACTGTTTATTCATATCAGGCGTGGAATGGCCGGCGACCCTTCAGGTTTGATAGAGGTCATTGAGTTAGCAAAACGTACCGGTGCATCAATCCACATTTGTCATCTCAGCGCGAGTGCGATGGGTGGTATCGACAACTTTCTCGAACTCGTTGATGAGGCGCTCGCCGCAGGGGTCGATATCAGTGCTGAATCCTATCCTTATAACGCGGGTTCAACATCGATCGGTGCTGATGTTTTTAACCGAGACTGGAAAAGCATATTTGGTATCACCTACAGCGATGTTCAACTGGCAGAGACGGGTGAGTTCTTTACCAAAGCCCGTTGGGATGAGGTGAGAGCGGAGGATCCTGGCGCTACCATCATCCATCACTATGGCCGAGAGGACTGGACTCAGCGTGCAATGGTGTCATCCGCAATGATGATCGGTAGTGACGCAATGCCCATCTTCAGCAAAAAGATCAAATCACATCCGCGGGCCATTGGAACTTTCAGCAGAGTGCTGGCCGAGTATGTAAGAGGTAGTAAAATATTGAGCCTCTCGGAAGCGCTTTCGAAAATGTCGTATCTTCCGGCGAAACGTTTAGAGGGCGTCGCGCCTAGATTTAAGCGAAAGGGTAGAATTCAACCCGGTGCCGATGCTGACATTGTCATATTTGATGTAGATTCTATTCGAGATCGTGCGACTTACGATCAACCATATTCTCCCTCCACCGGAATCACGGCAGTCATCGTCAACGGCCAGTTAGTTGTCAATCAGGGCATCATTGTGCCCAACGTGTTTCCCGGACGTATAGTGATTGGTGGCTAGATGAGCGAATCAGATGATCCTAAGACGAACGGTTGGATGCAGGGGTTTCCTCCTGAGCGTGAAAAAAATCATCCGATTTGCGCCTAAGTCCTTCTACGCATGGCCGCAGATTCGTTGCAGCCAGAATCACATGGATGAGCTCGTGCCCACCAAGAACGTTTGGCGAGGGTCTTGCGCTAGTAGAGAGTTGCCAACCGATCTCAGATCATGATGATCTGAGATTCGATAGTTTGAATGGGGAGTCGCTGGCCTGGCTCGACGCTATCGAGCAATCGCACACTGACGGCTTGCTTATTTGTCATCGTGGACACGTCATCTATGAGGGCTACTTTGGAGGCTGCGGCCCGCGTGTCAGGCACATTAACCTGATTCGAAGTGAGCTTTTACCCATCGATCGAACAGGTAGCCTGTGCTTGCGCGAATCGTGTATTCTAATAGGCGGCTAAAAATCATTATTTACAAGCAGGAGCTTTACCATGTCACACGATCTGATCATACGCGGCGGTTTGATCGTCGACGGTACCGGCTCAGAACCCTATATGGGTGATGTTGCAATCGACAATGACACCATCACAGCCCTTGGCCATGTCGAAGGCATTGGCGCTAGAGAAATCGATGCCAAAGGACATGCGGTAACGCCAGGATTTGTAGACCTTCACACGCACCTGGATGCGCAAGCCGGTTGGGATCCAGATCTCACACCCATCGTCTGGCATGGCGTGACCACCGCATTGATCGGCAACTGCGGGGTAACGTTTGCACCCTGTAAACCGCAAGATCGAGAGTACCTGGCAGGTATGATGGAATCGGTCGAAGATATTCCGAGCTCAGTCATCCTCAACGGCTTGCCGTGGGACTGGGAAAGCTACGGTGAATACCTCGATTCTCTCGAAACGTTAAATCCTGCTATCAACTTGGTTGGCATGGTCGGTCATTGCGCAATCAGAACCTGGGTGATGGGTGAACGGGGGGTAGACGATATACCTACAAGCGATGAGATCGCGCAGATGGCGGCAATAGCCGGGAAATCCGTAGCAGAAGGTGCGGTAGGTTTCTCCAGCAGTCGACTTGTCGCACATAAAATGCCAGACGGCCGCAGTATTCCAGGGACATTTGCTAAAACCGAAGAGATGGTCGCCATTGCCAAAGCCGTTGGAGACAATAACGGGCTCATCCAAAATGTATTGGAGTACTCTCGACTCGATACTGAAATGGCCCAATTACGCGAGCAGGCCTTAGCCGCGCAAACACGCGTTATCTTTACAGCACCTCATATCCCAGGCGAATCTGGAAAAGCCAACGCCTACGTGGACATTATCGAAACAATGCTAGCCGAAGGTATCGACATCACAGGGCTTGCCCTGCCTAGATCCTTCGGCTTTCTGTCTGGCCTTAAAACCAACATTATGTTTATGTCGCCAGCGTGGGAAGAACTGATCAGCCTCGACTTCGACTCCCGCCTTGCGGCTATTCAGGACGCCGACACAAGAGCGAAACTGATTCAGGAAGCCGGCGAAATGGGTAGTAGTGGCGATGGCACTTCTCTACTTGACGCCTGGGTGAGCAACTTCTATTGGCTTGGCGAAGGCGAGACACCTGAGTACACCAAAGGCGCAGATGAGAGCTTACCCGCTATTGCTGAGGCAAACGGTGAACATCCTGCCGAAACCTGGCTACGCATCATGCTGGAAAGCAATGGCGAAGCACTATTCCATGTTCGGTTCGGCAACCATGATTACGACGCCATGGAAGAATTTCTCAAGAGTGATTGGGTATTACCAAGCCTCGGTGACACGGGTGCTCACCTGACTCAAATAATCGACGCTGGATGGGCGACCTTTATGCTCTCACACTGGCATAGGGAAAAAGGCACCTTTACTCTCGCAGAAACTATTCGAATGCTAACGAGTGCTCAAGCTCGTATCTTAGGGTTTGCAGATCGAGGCACCCTGGCCGTTGGCATGCGAGCAGATGTAAACATCATTGACGTAGACAAGATTACTGAAGGTCAACCAACGTTGATTCGCGACTTCCCCGACGATACACCTCGCTTGACTCAACAAGCGAAGGGTTACCTGGCCACCATTTGTAATGGGAAGATCATTGTTGAAAACGGAGTGTTAACAGGCGATAGAGCCGGACGAGTATTGCGAAATCAACAAAGCGCCGCCACCTGAGTGGGGCTTAGGGCGCAACGCAGGGGTCAGAGATAGTGAGGCTTCGTGTAATCAAAATGTAATGATAATGCCAACAAGCGTTGCGGTTGTGCAGGTGGCGATGGTGCCGGCGAGAATGGATTTTAATCCCATGCCCATAATTTCAACTTTTCGCTCGGGAACCATGGTGACCAGCCCGGTGATCATGATGCCCAGGCTGACAAAATTTGCGAATCCACACAGAGCGTAAGTCATGATAATACGGGTACGTTCGGTCAGTTCTTCTACAGGTAGCTGTCCGAACCGGACATAGGCAACGAACTCGGTGAGTACAACCTTTGTACCCATTAGCTGCCCGGTGATAAACGCTTCGTTCCAGGGGATGCCCATCATCATTGTCAGCGGTGCCATCAACACGCCGAGAATTCTCTCCAGCGTAATAGCTTCGCCATAGATGTCAGGAAACACCCCAAGCGTGGCATTTACCAGGTATACCAATGCAACGATGACGATGATCATCGCGATGATATTGAGAAGTAACTGTAACCCGTTCGTGGTGCCAGTAGAGATCGCATCCATTAGGTTCTCGGCACCTTGATCAATTGCTCCATCGCCGGATGTGACACGGGAGCGGTCTGGAACCAGTAGATGAGCAATGTAAACAACACCTGGCAGGGTAATGAGTGAGCAGCTGATCAAGTGGCCGATTGCGTCGGGCACAATACTGCTGATGACTGCTGCTTCAAGTGCCAGCATAGTGCCTGCGATGGTCGCCATGCCAGCGGTCATCACGGCAAACATTTCGCCATGGTTCAGTTTTGATAGATAAGGTTTGATCAGGAGCGGGGACTCGATCATGCCGAGAAAGGCGTTAGCGGAAATGCCAAGACCGAGCGCACCGCCAATCTCAAGTGTCTTTTCGAGTATCAGCGAGAAACCTCGCATGATCAGCGGTAGCACCTTCCAGTACATCAGGATTGCCGAAATAACGCTGATAACGATCACCAGAGGCATCGCTTGAAATGCGAGGATGAAACCACCGCCTGGAATTGTCTCATCAAAAGGCAGTTGTCCGCCGCCTAAATAACCGAAGATAAAGGTCGTCCCTTCGCGAGTAGCGGCCTGTAGTACTGCGATACCTTCATTCAACACGACAAACAGGTTTTGGGAAGCAGGTAACTTAAGCAGTATTACCGCAAGCAATAGCTGCAAAAGCAGGCTTTTGATGACAACCGGGAAATGAACTTCCCGACGATTTTCACTAAATAAATAACATAGGCCTATCAATGTCAGCAGGCCGACAACGCTTTGTGCTAGCAGCATAGAAAGTATTCACGCGTTTTCCCCAACGCGTAAAGTTACCACGTGTGTCTCCTCAATTCCTCACCTAAAGCGCAACCAATCGCTCAAGTTTTGGGTTACCAGAGCCTTTGGTGGGTGCGGTCGCGCTTGGCGGCGGTATTCACAGGCTGGCGAGACAGATTGGTCTTAAACAAGCTGTGGGAATGGTGCTCACTGTCCACCGTGTCATTGCAGAAGAAAGCTTTAGGATGAGGTTTGTTAATCAGGTGATAGAAACGGATGCCCTTGATACAACAGTCATTAGTGGTGAATATCTGCCCTTATTCTGTTTTGTGTATCCTGCTTGTATCAAGATTGATGACAGACATATGATGTCGGACTGTATTGTGAATACTTTTTGATTATTTCCTTTATCTAATTCTTTATTTAACTTTTTGTCTAATTAAGGGGTGAAGCTGCAATGAGTTTTGAAACTATTCTTGTTGATGTCGAAGACGGCATCATGACGATCACGATGAACCGCCCAGAACGTTTGAATGCATGGACCCACCAGATGGGTAGTGAAATGGAGTCTGCGCTGAAGCAGGGAAACAGTGATGCCGGCGTCGAAGCGTTTGTTGTAACCGGTAGCGGCCGTGGGTTCTGTGCTGGTGCAGACGTAAAAGACCTTTTTCACGCACAGGCAGAATCAGGGGAGGTGAGACAGGGCTCCAGGGAACCGGGGAACTGGGTTGCCACCGTCAGGAACTCGAAACCGGTGGTAGCCGCGGTAAACGGCGCCGCGATTGGTGTTGGCCTGACCCAAATACTGCCGATGGATTACATTATCGCCGCATCTGGCGCGAAACTGAGCTGTCGATTTATCAAAATGGGCCTTGTACCGGAGCTTGCGAGTTCTCATTTTCTGGTTTCAAGGTGTGGCATGGGCGCAGCCAGTGAGCTCATGCTTTCCGGTAAAACCGTCATTGCAGAAGAGGCGAAAGAGCTTCGCTTGGTAGACAAAGTTGTTGCGCCGGAGGATCTGTTGTCAGAAGCATCAGCCGTCGCTAAGTCCATGGGAGAGAATCCCCAGTCAGCCATTGCGATGGTCAAGGGGCTGATCTTCGAAAACATGGCAGAAACAGACATCAGCCTGGTTCAAAAAAGAGAACTGGCTGCACTGATGAAGTGCTACGAGTCTGCGGAGCATAAAGAAGCGATCGCAGCGTTCCTGGAAAAGCGTGATCCTGATTTCAAAGGTGTTCTAGGACGCTAGTCCGCTTTAAAGGAAGGGGATGTATATGTCGAGAGGTCAGTGAACGCGAAGCCGTAAATACAAACTACTGCAGAAATGAACATGGCCGGCAGCATTGCATTCATGGTGCCGAAGCCTTCAATGATAAAGCCAATGACCAACGCGCCAACGGGCATGCTCCCCATCATTCCCAGTGTATAGACACTCAATACCCGTGCCAGATATTCTGGCTCGCTCGCCTCCTGCATGATAGCGCGAGAAAGGTTGGTGGTGACGCCCATGTTCAAGCCCCAGACGAACAATACGGCCATCAGCACCCACCATTCCGGCTGAATCCAGACCAGGTAGATGATGAAGATCCTGGTGAACTGCATGATAAGGAACCACAAGCCCGGTTTCTCCAGTGGCATGACACGAAACTGGATGATGTTGGATATAGTTGCACCGGCGTAGAACACGATCATGATGGTGGCAAGACCCAGTGCATCGCCGTCGTAAACTCGCTTCACAATAAAGGGCAGGGCGGTCATGAAGGCGCCGGCGTTAAAAACACCTGACGTAAATGTAATGATCAGTGTGTGGAAGATATTCTTATTTTTGTACGAGGCCCTGAAACCATCGAGCATGCTGTCGAAGGTTGAACTTTTATTGTTGCGTCGTGCTATCGGAAGAGGGGCTATTTTCATCACGGTCAAGGCACCAAGCACCAGGCTGACCGACTGAATTAATAAGATATTTCCTACACCAACAATTTCCATTTGCCCGGCTAGAACCAATCCCAGCATCTGGACAATAAAGCCCACCGCGGTTGCTGCCGTAACACCACGCTGAACATCGGTGCCTACCACCCGATTCAGGATTGCCTGTTGCGCAGGACTGCTGAATGAAATCGCTGTACTCATTACAATACCGAACAGGCTAACCGTCCAGATGTTCAGTAAACCAATCTCTGTCATTCCAAACAGGGCAAGTGGGAACAACCAGGCGACGGCGTACACCTTAAGCAGAAACGATCTTGCATCGGTTCGATCTGCACTGGCGCCGCCCCATAGCATTAGCACAATCCCCGGCAGCCCGATCAGAGCCTGGACCATGCCGACCTGGTCTGCAGGAAGCAGAAGAATACCCACTAGCAGCCAGCTCAGCAGTAATTGCTGCATGGCAGTCGCGGTACCGGTAAAGGCCGTGGTTCCCAGGTAAATTCTGAACTGTGAGTTTTGCCAGAGGCTGGTGTGCTGCTCGTTCAAATGACTGCTTCTATCAGAGGTAGGGGTAATGCGTGTCGATACAGGCAGACTAACCATTGGGCACACCAATCGCCAGAAATTTATCGAGCGAAATACATGATGTTTAAAAACAGTGACTTAGAGCATATATTTGAAGGAATTTTGGATTTGACTTGCTTGCTTCAAGCAAGTATCTTTGCACGACTTTCCACGATGTTGATATAAAGATGGCAAATTACGTAGCGCCCGCCCGGGAAATTGGGTTTGTGGTCAATGAACTTTTAGACTATTCAAGACTGGCCTCACTTGCTGATTTCGCAGATGCGACGGAGGAGTTAACTGGCGCGATTCTGGATGAAGCTGGAAAATTTGCGGCGCAGGTACTGTCACCCCTTAACAGGATTGGTGATCAGCAAGGCGTGCGAATTGAAGGCGATACTATCAAGACGGCCGATGGTTTTGCGCAAGCCTACCAAATGTTCGTCGATAACCAGTGGCTAAGCCTTGCACAAAACCCGCGGTATGGTGGGCAGGGCTTACCCTTTCTGATTCATCTGGCCGCGTCTGAAATGTGGAATAGTGCGTGTACCTCCTTGGCACTGTGTCCGATGCTCACCGCGGGCGGCATTGATGCCCTGGCGGCTCATGCCAGTGATGAATTGAAGGACAAATACCTCCCCAATCTGATTACGGGAAAATGGACCGCAACAATGAACCTGACCGAGTCACATGCCGGTTCAGATCTGTCGACATTAAAGACTCGCGCAGAACCAGCGGGAGACCATTACCTGATAAAGGGGCAGAAGATTTACATCACCTGGGGCGAGCATGATATGACAGACAATATTGTGCATATCGTATTGGCTCCGATGACTGATGCTTCTCCAGGTAATAAGGGTCTTTCTTTGTTCCTGGTTCCCAAGTTTCTGGTCAACGAAGATGGGTCTCTGGGTGAACGAAACGATGTTCGGGTCATATCGACTGAACACAAGCTTGGTATTCATGCCAGTCCTACCTGTGTGATGGGCTTTGGTGAAAATGAAGGTGCGATTGGTTACCTGATTGGTGAACCGGGCGATGGGCTTGCGTGTATGTTCACGCTGATGAATCACGCACGGCTGGAGGTGGGCCTTCAGGGTGTCGCGATTGCTGAGCGGGCTTACCAGGATGCTTTAGGTTACGCGAAGGAAAGGGTTCAGGGCCGAGACGTAGAGACAGGCGAACCTGCTACCATTATCCAGCATGCAGATGTCCAGCGAATGTTGATGTGCATGAAATCCCTGACCGAGGCGATGCGTGGCCTGACTTACGATGGCGCGTTTGCACACGATTTTCGAATCCACAGTAAAGATGAAGATGAGAAGCGGCATTTCAATGAACGATTTTCGTTATTAACGCCGTTAGTAAAAGCCTGGTGTACAGAGCTCGTCAATGAAATCACTTCGATTGGTGTCCAGGTCCATGGTGGCATGGGATTCATTGAAGAGACCGGAGCAGCCCAGCATTACAGGGACGCGCGAATTTCTGCTATCTATGAAGGTACTAATGGTATCCAGGCGAACGACCTGGTTGGCCGAAAGGTATTGCGGGATCAGGGTGCGGCGCTGGGGTCTTATCTTGAAGAAATTCTGGAGACGGCAGAGAGAATCGAGCCCGATGAAAGACTTAAGCCAATTGCCATTAAATTAAAAGATGCAGTGAGCAACCTGCAGTCAGCTTCTCACTATGTTATTGAAAATGCCCCGGGCAGCCAGAAGTTTGTCGGAGCAGTCGCGTACAACTTCCTGATGATGATGGGTTATGTCGCTGGAGCCTGGTATATGGCCAGGTCGGCTGAGAAAGCTGTTACAGAACTGGATGGCTCGGACAAGGCTTTTTATGAAAGGAAATTGGCGTCGGTGAACTTCTACTTTGCGCAACTCCTTCCAAGGCACAAGGGTTATCAGGAAGCCGTGATAACTGGTGCAGAAATTGGTGTTTCACTCAATGAAGCGTGTTTCTAGATCATGACTTTGAAGAGCCCGAGCACCCGACGTACGCAGGCTGAGCGAACGGAGATTTCGGACAACCGGATGCTTGAGGCGGCAGTTGAGCTGATCGTAGATCGCGGGCCAGCTGCGACCAGCCTGAAAGAAGTTGGGTTAAAAGCTGGTTATTCCAGAGGCCTGGCCGGGCAAAGGTTCGGTTCCAAAGATAAGCTGTTCGCCTTTGTATTACGTCAGGTTGGTGATAGTTGGCTGGCGCAATTGAAGCAGAGTACTGACCGGCAAACCGGCCTTGCGGCTATTCATGATGCGCTGGATGAGCACTATAAATTTTGTGTTGAGGCCCCTATTCAGGTGCGAGCCTTCTATACGCTATGGTTTGAATCCGTCAATGCAGGTTCTGAACTCACAGAGATTATTAGCAATATTCATAACCGGCGTCATCAGGACGTCTTTGCCTGGATCATGACTGATTCGGCCGTCGGCGAGCGGATTAAAGCCAATGCCGATGCCATTGCAGGACAGTTTTGCGCCTCGGTCATCGGCATTGTTTACTATTGGTTGGCGAATCCATCGGCCCTGAAAGAAACACGGAAACTACACGATAATTTAAAGAAAACAATGACGCTGATGCTTGCGTCGGAACAAGAGGACTAACTCATGTCAGAAGCGAAAGTCAGATCAGTAGAAGGTAGTACTGAGCCAACAACGAAAGTACCTCCGCTACGATTCGTCACGGCAGCGAGCCTGTTTGATGGCCATGATGCTTCCATCAACATCATGCGGCGAATTCTTCAGTCACTTGGTGTGGAAGTCATTCACCTGGCTCATAACCGGTCAGTCGCCGAGGTAGTACAGGCGGCATTGCAGGAAGATGTGCAGGGCATTGCCATCAGTTCTTACCAGGGTGGGCATGTAGAGTACTTTAAGTACATCGTCGATATGTTGAAGGAAAACGATGCCGGGCATATCAAGGTGTTTGGTGGTGGGGGCGGCGTCATCGTGCCGGAAGAAATCCAGGAACTTCATGACTATGGAGTCTCAAAGATTTATTCGCCGCAGGACGGTATGACAATGGGCCTGGTCGGGATGATCCAGGATATGGTTGACCAATGCCGCGCAGCGGGATTTCCCCACCGAGATATCAGTAAGGCGACCGAGGACGACTACCTCGGACTATCCAACATGATCACAGCGATCGAGCGGGGCGAGATGGGGTCTGCTGATCTTGCCGCACTTAAGCTCGGGACTGATCGATCCACGCCCGTTCTTGGTATTACGGGGACAGGCGGCGCAGGAAAATCTTCCCTCACCGATGAGATTATCCGCCGGTTCAGGATGGACAGTGGTGATACAGCGAAAGTAGCGGTCCTGGCCATTGACCCAACCCGCCGTAAGACAGGTGGCGCGTTACTCGGCGACCGCATACGGATGAATGCCATCTATGCGCCGAACATTTTTATGCGTTCTATCGCAACGCGACAATCAACAGGTGAAGTTCCTTCCTACCTGACGGAAATAATAGCCGCCGCGCGCAAGTTTGACTTTGATTTGATCGTGGTTGAAACACCGGGTATCGGCCAGGGCGATGCGGGTATTGTGCCGTTTGTTGATGCATCCATGTATGTCATGACGCCGGAGTTTGGTGCCCAGAGCCAACTCGAGAAAATCGATATGCTCGACTTCGCCGACCAGGTGATTATCAACAAGTTTGACCGGAAAGGGGCGGAAGACGCACTCCGTGATGTTGCCAAACAGGTGCAGCGTAATCGCGAAGCCTGGGATACATCGCCAAAAGAATTGCCAGTGTTCGGCACGATCGCATCGCGCTTTGGCGATGATGGCGTCTCTGCGGCCTACCATGGGTTGCTGAAGATCCTTCGCGAGAGGGGTTTGCGAGAGTGGCAATCACAGTTACCTTATCTGGACATTCGTGTACCAAGCCTACGATCAGTCATTGTGCCTTCAAGCAGGGTCAGATACCTGGCCGAAATTGCCGAAGCAGTGCGCGAGTACCTTGCGCAGGCCAATAGCCAGGCGCGAACCGCAAGGGAACGCCAGCAGCTGGAATCAACCCAGCGAATGCTGGGTGAATCCGATGAAAGAATTGGTGTGTTGATTGAACAACGAAACGATGAACTCACGGGAGAGAACCGGAACCTGCTCGAAAACTGGCCAGCACTCAAGGAAAGCTATATTGGTAAAGAGCGAGTTGAAACAACATCTTCCGGCAAGGAAATCAGAACCCTGTTGGGCAGTGAATCCTTGTCCGGTAACTGGGTGTCCAGAGTGTCTGTGCCACAGTATGAGGACGACGGCGAGATCCTGAAGTTCCTGAAACGGGAAAACCTGCCGGGATTATTCCCTTACACCGCTGGCGTATTCCCGTTTAAACGGGAAGGTGAAGATCCGGCGCGAATGTTCGCAGGGGAGGGTGATCCAGCCAGGACCAACCTCAGGTTCAAGAAACTCTCTGAGCACTCTGACGCAAAACGCCTGTCCACCGCCTTCGATAGTGTGACCCTGTATGGGTTTGATCCTGCAGTACGCCCGGACATTTACGGCAAGATTGGTAACTCCGGTGTTTCTGTTGCGACGCTTGAAGATATGAAGGTGCTCTATGGCGGGTTTGATCTTTGTGACCCCCGCACCTCTGTTTCAATGACTATTAACGGCCCTGCACCAGCCATTTTGGCCATGTTCCTGAATACGGCGATTGACCAGCAAATGGACAAATTCAAGGAAAAAGAAGGTCGCGACCCGAGTGATGAAGAACGAGCACAACTAAAGGCCTTCGCACTATCGAACGTCCGTGGAACAGTTCAGGCCGATATTTTGAAAGAAGACCAGGGACAAAACACCTGTATCTTCTCTACTGAATTCAGCCTTCGCATGATGGGCGACATTCAGCAGTACTTTATTGATAACGAGGTGCGAAACTTTTATTCGGTTTCCATCTCTGGTTACCACATAGCAGAAGCCGGAGCGAACCCGATTTCCCAGTTGGCATTTACGCTGGCCAACGGTTTCACCTTTGTTGAGACCTACCTGGCACGCGGAATGAGCGTCGATGATTTTGCACCGAATCTGTCATTTTTCTTCTCTAATGGGATGGATCCGGAATACACGGTTATTGGTCGGGTCGCCAGGCGTATATGGGCAGTAGCCATGCGTGAGAAGTATGGTGCCAACGACCGAAGCCAGAAGATGAAATACCACATCCAGACATCAGGTCGATCCTTGCACGCTCAGGAAATGCAATTCAATGATATTCGGACAACCTTGCAGGCTCTGCTCGCGATTAATGACAACTGTAACAGCCTGCATACCAACGCCTACGACGAGGCCATCACGACGCCTACGGAAGAATCTGTTCGCCGGGCGCTGGCGATCCAGTTGATCATCAACCGTGAATTCGGTGTGACGAAAACAGAAAACCCAAGCCAGGGCGCGTTCATCGTAGACGAACTGACTGATCTGGTGGAAGAAGCGGTGCTTCGAGAGTTTGAAAGTATTTCTGATCGCGGCGGTGTACTCGGTGCGATGGAAACAGGCTACCAGCGTGGCAAGATTCAGGAAGAATCCATGAAGTATGAAACGCTCAAGCATGACGGCAGCCTGCCCCTGATTGGTGTCAATACGTTCCAGCCGGATACCCAGCCGGAAGAAACCACCATAGAACTTGCCCGATCCACCGAGGAAGAAAAACAGAGCCAAATCAGACGCCTTCATGATTTTCAGGCGCGCCATAACGCGACCGCCGGTGAAGCGCTGGATAGTCTGAGGTCTGCGGTGACAGAAGGCGATAATGGATTTGAGGCACTCATGGAAGCAGTTCGACACTGCTCATTGGGTCAGTTAACTGACGCCTTCTTTGAAGTCGGTGGCCAATACCGACGAAGCACATAAATGTCGGAAGTCGAGAATTGGCCCATCAGGGAATTGATCGAAGGCAAGCACTACTATCTTGAGGACGGGCTGATGGTGCTGACCGAGCGCTTTCAC